>FMSI01089581.1_pt1 | contig 47790 bp, 52 predicted proteins | sample 1504471 | NCBI WGS metagenome assembly FMSI01 (sample SAMEA4475357, study PRJEB15587) | soil metagenome | biome: Soil; feature: Field | place: India | collected 2015-03-11 | depth 0 m
TCCGGGAGCAGAAATTCAAATTGGTAAATTTAAATTAGTTTTCTTTAAAAAGAGGTAAACTTGCCCAAAAAGGCACTCGTCTCTAATTTATTAAAAGTTAATCAAGTTGTTGATCTTCTTAAATCTGAGTTTCCTGATTTAACCCCAAGCAAAATCCGTTTTTTGGAGTCACAGGGATTGATCAAACCTAAGAGGAGTAGCTCTGGTTACCGAATGTTTAATGAACATGATATTGAGGTCTTAAGACTGATTTTGCGGCTTCAAAAAGAACGCTTTCTGCCCCTGACAGTAATAAAAGAAAAATTAAGCAGTCAAGCCGATTCTTTAAAATCGATATTTTCTCAAATTGAAGAAGAAGCTGAAGTTGAAGAAACGCAGGGCTTAAATCGGGATAAGTTTCGGAAAGCTACCAATCTCTCAGACGAGGTTGTGGGAGAAATGGTAAGCTATGGAATTTTTTTACCCGAAAACACCTTAGAGGGAGAGGAATTTACTCAGTACGATTTAAAAATTGCTCAAATATTTGCTAATCTAACCTCTTTTGGAATTGAGCCGCGCCACCTTCGAATGTATGTTAACTTTAGCGAGAGGGAAAAAATTTTTATTGAACAAATGCTGCTTCCATATCTAAAGCAAAGGAGTAGCGAAGGAAAGCGTCAAGCCTGGGAAAAGCTGCAAATTCTTTTAAAAAACCTAAGCGAACTGCGGAAAATTCTACTTGTCAGGCTTTTAGAAAAATACTACTCAGGATAATGCCTGAAAAATTTTTGCTTGATTACATGCTCGGAAAATTAGCAAGGTGGCTAAGACTGTTGGGCTATGATTCCCTTTATTTAAAACTTAATGACGATTCAAGTCTTATCTATATTGCTTTTAGAGAAAATCGCATTCTCCTTACCCGTGATCGACAGCTGGTCAAGCGAAAAATTGTTAAACAAGGAAAGGTGAAGTCACTTTTGATTGTCAGTAATAAAACCGAGGAACAAATCAAAGAAGTTAACAAAGCTTTTCCCCTTAAACCTCAAAAACCGGCTTTTTGCCCGTTTTGCAATATTAGATTAGCCAATACTTTACCAGAGCAGGTTCTTTCTCAAGTGCCGCCATATGTTTATCTTACTCAGGATTATTTTTTCACTTGTTCGTCCTGCCATCGAGTTTTTTGGCCAGGAAGTCAGCTTGTTAGCTTTCAGAAATTCGTTAATAAGTCTTTAGGGTTGGGGCTTTAGGTTAGAACTGAAAGATAAGTTTTAAGTAATGATGATGGGCACTCAACAAATTGCTGGCTAAACTTAAAATAACCAAAAAAATACTGAATAAACTGAAATAAGCAAGATGCGCTCTCCAGGTTTTCTTTTTAATTCGCCGATAAGAAACAATTAATGAAGCAAATAAAAGATAAAAAACGATAAATAGAGTAACGAAAGTTTTGAAATCGAAAAAAGTTTTCCAGATGGCTTGGGCTCTAAAAACTCCCAAAATCAGGGCGATAGTCATAAAAATCAGGGACAAAATTAAATAGACAAAGTTGAGATTGCTACGAACTTCTTTTATATTCTTGACAAAATCTTCGAGTTTTTCTTCATTCTCATATCGCTTGACTAGCAAAAAACTCAATCCGCCAATGAAATTAAGAAACATTAATACCAGGCTACTCAGAGCAAAAGCTATATGCAAATAACACTCTTTCCAAATCATAATTTAATAATTTGATATAATAACACATCATAAAAAATGCCTGAAGCTTCTAAAAAAGATAATAAAAATCTGGAAGATGTTAAGTTCGCACATAACAGCGAGCGGGTTTGCGCTGAAATACTTAATTATTACGGAATTAAATGGGAGTATGAACCAAAAACTTTTCCACTGGCCTGGGATAAAAAAGGCAAAGTTGTTTTAAGTTTTACCCCGGACTTTTACTTACCCGAACTTGACCTCTATATCGAGCTTACCACCATGAATCAGCGTTTGGTAACCAAAAAAAACCGGAAGGTTAAGCTATTAAAAAAACTATATCCTGAAGTGAACATCAAAATCTTTTATCAAAAAGATTTTAAGAAACTACTTTTAAAATATGGACTACACCAAAAACACAATGCTTATTTTGAAAAAGGCTAATTTTAAATGAAAAAGAGAAAAAACACAGTCGTCTTTCGAAAAAGTCAGATACAAAAAAGAGTGAAAGAAATGGGAAGACAGATAACTTTTGATTACCAAAATAAAGACTTGATTTTAATCGGTGTTCTGCGAGGAGCTTTTGTCTTTCTATCTGACCTTTCGCGAGCAATAAAAATTCCTTGCAGCATTGATTTTATTGCTATTAGCGGCTATGGTCCAGCCTCTTCTGGTGTAGTTAGACTTTTAAAAGACTTAGAAGAGAATATAGAGGGCAAAGATGTAATTTTAGTTGAAGACATAATCGATACCGGACTTACTGTTTCTTACCTCTTAAGGAATTTGAAAGCCAGAAACCCAAGGTCGTTAGAGGTTTGCACGCTTCTCAATCGTTCAATACGTCGAATAGTTGACTTGCCAATTAAGTATATAGGTTTCGACATTCCTGATGTTTTCGTTGTTGGCTACGGCCTTGATTACGGTCAACGTTATAGAAATCTTTCACACATTCGAGCATTGGAAGAAAAAGATATTTTAGCTGGAGTTTTTTAATGAGGAGAATTGCCTTTGGCTTTGCCTGGCTGACTGTTCTTCTTTTAATTGGAACTTTAGGCTTTGTTGTCATTGAAAGCTCGAATTGGCTCGATGCTTTGTACATGACTTTAATAACCATTTCCACAGTTGGCTTTCGTGAGGTTATACCTCTTTCTGATGCGGGGAGAGTGTGGACTATGATATTAATTGTCAGCGGAATTGGCATAATTTTTTATACCGCTAGTTCAGCTATTGAGTTTATGATTGAAGGCCATTTTGGAGGATTATTAGAAAAAAGGAGGTTGAAGAAAGTGCGAGAAAAACTTAAAAACCATACTATTATTTGTGGTTACGGTAGAGTGGGCAAGCAAGTAGCCCAAGAGATGGCCAAGCGTAATCAACCCTTTATTATCCTTGATATAGATGAAAACCGCTTAGCTGATGCTCAAAAAAAGGGATATTTAGTTTTAAATGGAGATGCAACCAGAGAAGAAATGCTGCTGGAAGCTGGATTAGACCGAGCTTCCTCGCTGGTTGCAGCCTTAGATTCAGACTCTCAAAATGTCTTTATAGTTTTAGCTGCTAAACAAATTAATCCACAACTTCTTATTGTTGCCAGAGCAAATGAGGAGGAAGCTGAAGCTTTACTTTTAAAAGCGGGTGCTTCGCATGTTGTATCACCAACCATTATAGGAGGTAGAAGGATTGCCAGCATAGTTTTAAAGCCAGCTTTAGCTGATTTTTTAGACAAGCTATTTCCGGGGGAGAGCAGTGATTTTGAGTTAGATGAAATTTTAATAACCAGCAATTCGGCTATGAAAGGCAAAACTTTAAAAGAACTTAATCTTGGAAAGGAACATGGCTTGCTTATCCTCGGGGTAAAGAAAGTAAATGAAAAAGATTTTTCAGTGCCCCATCCAGAAATACAATTGGAAGACGGGGATAGGATAATAATTGTCGGAAAAACGAATCAATTTGAAAGCTTAAATTCTGATTGAATCAAGGTAGGGGAGTAACAATTTCAAAATCAACCTTGACAACTCCTGAAAATCCAAGGGCTTGAGCTGCCCTTTTTGAAAGGTCAAGGTCTCTTCCTGGTATAAATGGGCCGCGGTCGTTAACTTTGACAATTATTTTTCGTTCCTTATACTTCACTGCCAGGAACGTACCGAAAGGAAGAGTTCTATGTGCGCAGGTGAAATCATTTTCGTTAAAAACTTCTCCGCTTGAGGTTCTTCGCCCATGAAACCCCGGACCATACCAGCTTGAATAAACTGAAAAAGTTTTTCCAGTGGCCTTAAATTTTGCTGGAAATTGGGCGCTAGTTAGGTAATACTGGTTTAGATAAGGCTCCACTGTAACATATCTTTCTACCACTGTACCTAAGTAACCGGGAGTACTATATGTTCTTCGTAAAGATGTTTCATAAGCAAGCCTCATTTGCTGGTAAAGGTTTTTAAGCTCATCGTTTGCCTGAGTTAAAAGTTTTCTTAGCTCTTCTTCTTTTTGATTAAGCTTTGCCAAGTTCAGCAAGTATTGCTCGTTTAAAATGTCTTTTTCTTTTCTTTCTTCCAGCAATTCTTTTTCAATCTTTTGTATCTCTTGCTGATAACTATCGATTTTTCGAATTACTAACTGGTCATTTTGAAGCAAGCGAGAAATAACATAAAAGCGGGTAATAAAATCAGAGAAACTCTGAGCGTTCAAAAGAAGATGGAGAACCCCACGGTCGCCATAGATGTAAATTTTTCTAATTCTTTGATTGGCTATGTTCTCTTCTTTTTTTAAAAACTTTTGGGTGCGGTCTAATCGCAATCGGGTTAACGCAAGCCTTTCATTAAGCACTTCAAGATGATTACTCAGAGCTACTTTATACTCTGACAAAAGTTCACGTTGAGACTCGAGCTGCTTAATTTTTCTTTTAATCTCTTCAATTTCAGCTCTCTGTGCGCTAATAGTGGATGGAGGAACAGCCAGTAATTTAAAAGAGGGGATAGATAAAAATAAACAAATTAAAAGTAAAATCTTAATAAAACTTTTTTTAATCATCAATTTTAAAATTTTAATCTGAACAGCATTTATTTTCAACTCGGTATAAGATCTGACGAAATAGAACATTTTTAACTCTTTCTAACAGAAAAGATGGATTAATAGAATTTTTTTATAGCATTCTTGTTAATTTGTTTAAAAGTGAGTTGATTAAAAAGAAGAATAAAGTAGAATAATTTTGATGACCAAAGTCATAGGCCCAGCTAATGATTTTTATCGTGTCAGGCTTTTTGAAATTATTTGTGAGTTTCCAGCCGAACTTGATTGGAAGGAAGGCATTTCTTATTTTCCGCCTCCATTAGAAGAAGGAAAGAGCCTGCGAAAATTCCTGATCGAATTTGTTGACCTCGAAACTAAGATCGTTTATCCTTGGCGGTATTTTGTTGATAAAGATAAAGCGCTCAGAGCTTTTGAAGAAATACAAGAGGATTTAACCACTTTAACCAAAAGCCAACTGGAAAAAAAATATCTTTTTTTACCAAAAAGCATTTAATTTACTTGATTTTATAGGTGAATCTCGTTATTATAACCTTTGGTGGGATAGATGGGGATATATTTCGAGTATGACTTTGAAGAGGGAAAAGAAGTTGAAAGGTGGTTTCCCTGTTATCTTTGTGAACAAAAAAAAGTGCTTTTTGTCGAATATCACATAAAAACCGGGTTAGTTTATTCTCTATATGACAATGCAAGAAAACTTCATAGTGGGCATCAAATCAAAGTAGGAAGTGCTGAATATATGATTTGTGAAGACTGCTATAACACATATGGGAGCGAGGAAAGTTTAGTATCAGAGATTATTAGGCGACGAAAAGAAGAAAAGGAGACAGAAATCACTTCTCAAACACAAACAATCGAAAAAGAAATCGAAGAAACCAAAAAAGAGTTCTTGGAGTTAGTAGAGCGATTGGGAAAGCTATATTATCACTTAGAAAAAGCAAAGGAGGGTAAAGTTGGTTAGAGTAGTTTTTTATGGCTATTCTTCCTTCGTTGTTAAGGGTGAAACAGTTAAAATTATAATTGACCCTGGGAAAGCCATCCCAGAAGAAAATCCAATTATTCGTCAGGAAGAATACAGCGATACTGATTTAGTTTTAGTAACTTCGATTGGCGAAGACCATTCAGGAGCTCTCCCGTCAGTTATTTCTTCAGGTTTTAAGGTTGTAGTGGGACCTGAGGAATTAAAAGAGCACATCGATGTGGAGAATGTTAATTTTCAAGCAATAAAATCCCAGGAAGAAATTAATATTCTTGGGGTAAAAATCCAGGCTTTTAAAGCTTCACCAGGACAAATTGGGGGAGGATTGAGGAGCTTATTTAAAAGAAAAAGTGCAACACCTGAAGGGCTTGGTTATTTTATTACTTTGGAAGAGCGCACAATTTGCCATTTAGGCGAAACTCTATTAAGGGATGACTGGGAAGAATGGAGACCGGACTTATTGCTTATACCGATTGGTGGTGGAACGACAATGGACTTGACGGAATCTATTATGGCTATTGACAAAATTAAGCCTCGTATTGCTATCCCTATGCACTATAATCTCCCCGCTGGCATTTATCAGTCCCGCCAGGTTGACCCTGCTCAGTTTCTTTCTCAAATTGAAGAAAGGGGTTTTGAAGGAAAAGTTCTTGAACCGGGCCATTCTATCTTAATTTAGTAAGAAATATTTTTTTATAAAGGAGGTTAAAATGGGAGTATATTTCGAGTATGATTTCAAAAATGGAAAGGAAGTTGAAAAAGCGGAAAAGTGTTTTCTTTGCGACGCTGACAGTGTGGTTTATGCTGAGTACTACATTCTAGAAGGGGACACCTACAAACTTTACAAGGACGCCCGCAAGATTATTAAAGGAAAAGAAGTCCAGGTTGGCAGTATGGTTCATTCGGTAGGGCCTGAATGCCTTGAGAAATACCCAGAAGAAGAAGCTTTAATCTCATCAATACTTGAGCGCCGGCTTGAAATTAAAAAGAATGAGAGAAAGAAAGAAATTGATGAGTTAGATGCTCAGGTTAAAGCTAAGGAAGAAGAAATAAAGGCTAAAGAAGAAGAAGTTAAAAAACTTAAAGCTGAGCTTGAAGAAATTAAAAGCAAAATAGACGCTATAAAAAAAGAGGTCGAAGGCAAAAAGTAAACTAAATTACTAGGAAAATTACTAGGAAAAAGAGATTGGTTCTTCCAGGGCATGAAGAAGTTTTTCCATGCCCTGTTTATTTTCTGGATAAGAAACAGCAGCAGCATAAATCTGTTCAGAGGTTGGTTCGCAACCATGACTTTGTAAGACTTTTAAAATCAAGTTTTTAACCCTTCCCTCAACAACCTGGCTACCCTGAAAAGGAGTATGGGGAAGAACCATTAAAAACTGATTTTCATAACGACCAAGCTCGTCAATTGTTCTTATATTCTTCCTTATAACTGAAGCGATTTCACTTAGTATATGTTCTCGCCGAAAAGCACTTACTGCTTCCATAGCTTTGGGATCAATCTCCATTAAAATAATAGAAAAATTACTTTTATATCTTTCGTATTCTTTAATATATTTATGAATAAGATTTGATAAATATTCTTTTGTATAAATAGCGCTAATCGCGCTACTCAATCTGTGTTGCTCTAGTTCGCCAAATTGATTTGATACCGATTGAGCAGTTTGCCCCAAAAACCAGCCGGCAACCGGGTAAAGTATGACCAAAAAGAAAGAAAGAGTTGCCAGGGGAGAAAAAGAAAAATCAGCCAAAAAAACCGCAACAAAAACAGCTATTAAGATAGAAGCAGAAACTATTCCTGCCCAAAAACCACCATTTTTAAACCAAAAAGCTGAAGCTAAAATAACCGGGATAAAAAGGAAAACAGATATGGCGGCCAGCAAATTTAAGGGCAAAAGAGAAAGAACCAAAATTAATAATAAAAGAATTAGATAGAAAATAGCTTCTCGTGTAAAAGCATAATAAGTTATGGGATAAGCAACTTTCTTCATTTATCTTATCATTTCAAAAACTTATTAAGCCAACCGGGCGATTCCTGACTCTGAATTTCGATTGGGTTGTCATTTGAATAACCATTCAAAAATTGGCGAACCTTATCAGCAAACTCGGGATTGTTTAGGACTGGACGGAAGTAATTCCAAATTGCGTTCCAATCTCTCTTAATTTCACTCATACCACTATGAGAAATTAATTCAATCAGCCGATGTCGGGTGGTTACCAAATTTACCTCAGGTAAATTTTTAAGAGCGCAAGATAGCTTAAACTCATGAATTTGAGGATTAGTCACTAAAATACGATAGGCAGAAATAATAAGCACTTCGTCAGGATTAACAAAGTTTAACTTTATTTTATCTTCAGCAGAAAGAACAGAATCATCAAAGTTAATTAATAGGGTAGGACCTTTAAGGTTGACTTGTTTAATTAAGCTTCCATAACGGGTATTTCTTAAATCATTTTCTAATTGAAGAGCCCTAATGGTATCCGAAAGACTCAACATAGTATCTTTAGGTATTTTCAACAATAGCTCATCAAAAAAATTTTTCAGGTGACATTCATTGCGAAAACAACGTCTCTCAGAAAGCTTTAAATGTCCACAAGCTCTATCGCAATAGTCTTCATAAAACTTTGCCATTTCCTCTTCAACCGTCCTTCTTTATACCACTCTATTTTACCTAATTAAAAATTTAAAACAAACATTATTTTAGTTTACATAACATATATTATCGTAACAAAAGAATTTACTTTTAAATTATTTCTAACATTATAAACGATTTAACTCCCCATTTGGTGTTACTAAATATTTAAACTAATTTAAACTAAGTGCAAAAAAAAATTAAAGCTCTGAAAAAAATTGAAGATTAATAAGGCTTCTTTTTAATAATAAATTAACAATGTTAACATTCGTGTTTAATTGTGTCCCCTTAAATGTTCGTGAATTATCTAAATACATAATTAAAAGGATTTAAAAGAGATAATTTAACTCCTTAAATATATAAAAAATATAACCGGTGCTTAAAAAAACGCTTAGAAAGCGTCTGGAAGCATATTAGCTGTTCAAATGGGCTCTTTCCCTCCCCAATTTACAAAAGATTTAAATTCCAGTGCTTCCAAAACCGCCAGCTCCTCGAGAAGTTGAGTCGAGTTCGTTCACCTCCTCCCATTCTACTTCGGCTACTTGCTGAACTACCATCTGGGCAATTTTATCGCCTCTTTTTATTTCAAAACTTTTCTCTTTATCGGTATTTAATAAAATAACTTTTATTTCGCCACGGTAACCAGAGTCTATTAAGCCAGGGGTGTTAACAATTGTGATCCCATGGTTAGCCGCTAAACCACTTCTGGGTTGAATAAAAGCTGCCCAACCAGAAGGTAAACTTATAGCTATACCTGCTGGTATAGTTTTTCGTTCTCCTGGCTCAAGTAAAACATCAATTCGACTAAAAAGATCAACCCCAGCATCCCCCGGATGAGCAAAACGGGGTAGAGGTAGCCCGGGGTCTAATCTTTTAACCTTCACTTTAATTTTCAACAATCAAACACCTCGCAATCTGGTTGGAACAATTTCGTTTGCCTCGTTAGCCCAGCTTAGCAATGTTTCAAAAGAGTATGGCTCAACTAAACACATACTTTCCTTCAGTGTCACCTTAGGATTAAATTGCTGCAAAACATACTCGCGAGCTTCCTGAATCTCTTTAGCAATAGCTAAAACATCCTGGCGGTCAACTAATCCAGGGACAACGGTTGTTCTAAACTCGTGATGAATTCCTGAACTTATAATTATTTCAATGCTTTCTTTGATTTGCTTTGTTGAATCAAAATTTCCCGTAGCATCTTTATAGTGTTTAAAGCCGGTTTTTATGTCCATAGCTATAAAATCAACTAAACCATTCTTGACGAGCTCATCAATCATAGAAGGGTTGCTGCCATTAGTGTCAAGTTTAATTAAATAATTCAATTCCTTAATTTTTTTTAAATAAAATGGCAGCTCAGGATGGATAGTCGGCTCCCCTCCCCCAATAACAACCCCATCTAACCAGCCAATTCTGGTTTTTAAATGCGAGTAGAGATCTTCCCATTCAAAAGGTATTAAGTTTTCAATATCAGCTACCAACTCTGGATTGTGGCAATAAGGGCAACGGAAATTACATCCAGCGGTAAAAAATACTGATGCGACCTTACCTTTCCAATCTAGCATTGAGGCCGGCAAAAAGCCGCCAAAAACTATAGAACTTCTTTTAACTCTTCCAGCGATGGAAGTTCTCCTCTCCAACTCTTAACTTCCTCGTTAGAATCACTAAGTATTAAAATTGAAGGCGTAGAAAACACATCGTGGTAAGCCGCTTCAGCCATGCCATCAATTGTTTCGATATCAAAACTTTCATAGCTTATGTCAATTTTTGCTAAAAGTTCTTTTGCTTCAGGACATCTTGGGCAATCTTTTTTGAAAAAGAATTTTGCTCTCATTTTCACCTCCGCTGTGCTGATCAAACTCAGAAAGCGAAGTTCTAATGCGTTGCTTCAGCTCTCCTATTTTCCCTTTGTTCCAGGTGGGAATTTTGGAAAAGTAACCAACTATTCTGGTAATTCCGTAAACATTTTCAGAGCCGCATTTTGGACAATCTGTGAAAAGACCTCTATTTGTGCGATAACAATCCTCGCAAACAGTAAATTCAGGACTAAAAGCAATTTGTTCAGCTTGGGTACTGCTGAAAGTTTTAATAACAAAATTCTTAATTGAATCAGGGTGAGGCTCGCTTTCTCCAAGCCAAATATGAATAATTGCTCCAGCTTCAATCATTGGATGAAAACGACTTTGTTTTATCACCCGCTCTATATAATCAATGGGAGCATCAGCAGCAAAATGAACCGAGTTGGTATAGTAAAACTCTCCTTTTTCAATATTTCCTTTAAGAACCCTACTGGCAAAAAAGGGATAATATTTCATATCGAGCTTAGCTAAACGATAAGCCGCTGATTCAGCCGGTGTTTCTTCTAGGACCAATTTTATGTTATATCTTTTTGAGATTTTTTGAGCATACCGGCTCATTATGGCAATAACCTTTAACCCAAACTTATAAGCTTCTTCTGATTCGTGAAGTTGCTTTCCATAATGAAACTGAACCATCTCATTTAAGCCCAAAATCCCACAAAGATAAGTTAAACGGTCAACCCTTAAATAAGGTTCGCCATCTTTAGCAGCCGTAAAGAAAGCTAATGGGCCATTCTCTCCGAGAGCAAGTAAGCTTTCGATAAATTTTTTCTTTTGTAAATGAGCTTTTGTCACTAATCTCATCGCCTTTATAATCTCTTTGGTCAGCTGCCAATCATTACCTCTTGCTTTATAAGCAATGCGCGGAAGATTAATGGTTACATTTTGAAGAGCAGTAAATCTTAGTTTTTCCGGCGTTTTAGCTTCTTGAAGGTCCTTTTCTCCTAAGCGAAGCTTTAAACGACAACATTGGGAAACAGTTACTTCACTGCCCCGATCGAACACAAAATAAGTAATTCCTTGTTTGGAAGCTGCTTTGCAAGCCAAATTAAGCAGCTCTTCCCAGCCTGGAGTCTGAAAAAAACTCTCATTTAAATGAAGTAAAGGTTTGGGGAAAACAAAAGTTTTACCAGTGGCATCACCCTCGAGGTAAACTTCAAAAAGAGCCTTTAAAAACTGATTGGCTTCAAACTCAAAATCTTTATAAGTTAAACAACCTTCCTCTGGCTCATCAAGGTAAATAAAATCATCGCCATTTGGTTTAAGATACTTTCCGCCAGGACCTAAAGCAAAAACATCTCTAAAATGAGGTGGCACGCCATAGTAAAGGTTGAAATCAGTAAACACAACTTGAGAGCCCCGCGCCCCGGCTAACTGGTTAAACTCGTAAATGATCATTTGAGCCAACTGTTTAATTCGGCTGTATGGAAGACCTTTCAAGAAAGGAGCAAAAAAAATGTTAACCGCTTCCCAACCAATGGCACCAGCATAATGTGATTGTAAAGTGGAAGCCATTTTGACCATATGGCCAATTAAAACCTCTGGATGTTTAGCTGGCTTTGAGGTCGAAGTAATATTTGGTAAGGACAAACCGTATTTTTTAATATATTCAAGCGAATGACCACCACAGTAAGGACGAGTTATAAAACCTAGGTCATGGAGGTGAATATCACCTTTTAAATGAGCTTGGGCTACATCTTCGCTAAAAACTTTCGTCAGAGCATACTGCTTTAATATGTTCTCGGCTAAAGTCAGGTTTATTGATTCCGGATTGTGAGTTGTGTTTGAGTTTTCTTTGTTAGCATTGAGAATAATTTGCTCTACATCAAAGGTAGGCAAACCCAAATGAGTATGGCGTTGGTGTAAAGTACCTAATCCTCTTTTAAGAAGCTGAATGTCAACAAGTTCCCGAATTATGCTGGTAGTAACAGTTGAAAGATGGCTTTCAAAAATAACCTTTTCCACCTCTGAAGCAATTTCTTCAGCTAATTCAGGGTCAGCATTTATCTCTCTAATCAGGCAACGGACAATTCGGTTGCGGTCCCAACTATCAATTTCGGCTTTAGAAGAAGTAGTGACCAGTAAAGCTATGTCGGTTGAATCTCCTTTCTCCCCTGCTTTTTCAATCACATTAATTATCCGTTGAGGGTCTTTAGCTTCTAAACTTGTTTCCTTCCCTAATGTCTCTATAGTTCTCACTGCTATCCCCCTCTTCTACAAGATATAGTATCTAGCAAATTTGAAAATACCATATCTTGTGTTTGTTGTCAAGTTTTTTTAAAAAATTTTTACTTTTTGATTTTAAGATAAGGGCGTGACAAAGAAGCTAACTTTTAAGAACTTTTAACATAATTTTTTTAGCTAACTTTTTAATTTCAGAAAGAGGGCGGAAATAACCCTGGGGTGTGCGGAAATGAACTTCGTAAATCAAGTCGCCTTTTTTAAAAACCAAAAGATAGGAAATATTAACATCAGTCTGATTTATCCCTTCATACAATGAATGCCCGGCTATGGTTATCCGACGTTTTTTTGAATACTCTTCATCAAGTTTTTTGTGATAGTCATAATGGGATTTTTGAGCCCTAACTGTTAAAAACAAATGCTTTTTCTGGTTTACATAGAGAGACTGGGCAAACTCCTGATTCTCGGTAAAGTTCTCAATACTGAAATCAGTAAGCTCGTGATAAACAAGTTTGCCCAATTCAGTCCGAGGACTTATTTTTGTTTTTTTCTCCTCAGGGGAACAGGAAAGAGAAACAAGCAAAAGAATAATCAATAACAACAAAACACCTAATTTAAATTTAAAATTTTTCAAATGACCTCCTCGGATAGAATTTTTAAAAATATATAAAAAAAATCTAAATACTTCAACTACACCATAAAAGAGATGGTAGAATGAGTTTAAAGCCAGTTTTATTTGTTCTGGTTTTTTTAATTTCATCAACAATTTTCTCTTTTAACTCTTCAATCCCTACTGCATTTAAAGCTGAAATTAATATACTGTCAGGAAAAAGGTTTTTTAGTCTTTCTTTTTCCTTTTTTTCTAAAAGGTCAGCTTTGTTAAAAACTAACAGGCGTGGCAAGTACCCAGCCCCAATTTCCTCTAAAATTTGATTTACTACCTCAATTTGTTTTTTATAGTCTGAGTGCGAGGCGTCAATGAGATGAATTAAAAAATTAGATTCAACTACTTCCTGAAGAGTGGAGTGGAAAGCTGCTACTAAGTCAGGTGGCAACTTTTGAATAAAGCCAACAGTGTCAGAAATTACTACTTGAACTGAGTTATCAAGATAAAACTGACGGGATAGAGGGTCAAGAGTAGCAAAAGGTTGGTTTTCCACCTTTGCCCCACCAATTGTTAAGCGATTTAAAAGTGTTGACTTACCAGCGTTTGTGTAACCAACAATTGATATTCGAACTGTTCGGCTCTTTCTTTTTTTTCTTTGAACTTCGCGCTGCTTTTCCAGTTCTTTTAAAAGTCTTTTTATTTTTTGAATCCTTTCAAGTATTCTCCGGCGGTCAACTTCCAGTTTTGTTTCCCCAGGTCCCCGTGTTCCTATCCCCCCGCCCAAACGAGAAAGATAAACTCCCCTACCTCTCAAGCGCGGTAGACGATAACTTAGTTGAGCCATTTCTACCTGAAGTTTTCCAGCTTTAGAATGTGCATGCTGAGCAAATATATCAAGTATCAGAGCTGTTCGGTCAATAATTTTTTTTCCAATAATTTCTTCCAAGTTTCTTTGTTGAGTTGGTGACAACTCATCATCAAAAACAATCATATCTGCTGCCAGCTCTTCAGCCATCTCTAAAAGCTCTTTAGATTTTCCACTACCTATATAAGTACGAGGCGAAGGTGCTTCCTTCTTTTGAATTACCTTTGCTACCGCCTCTCCACCTGCGGTTTGCAAAAGAAGCTCAAGCTCATTTAGGGAGTTTTTAATCTCAGTCGGGTTCTGTGAAGATATTTGTAGTCCAACCAAAATGGCTTTTTCTTTTTTATTCAAAACCAAAACTCAAAAAACCTTTTCAATTCTTTCTAAGGCTTCTTCAAGTCGGTTATCAGAAACAGTTAAAGAAATCCTAACATAACCTTCGCCGTAGTTTCCGTAAGCATTTCCAGGCGACACAACAACATTGGCCTTATCCAGAAGAAGCTGGGTAAAAGAGGCGGAGCTTTCGCCTTCCGGAACTTCCACCCAAACATAAATTGTCGCCCGGGGGAAAAAACAAGAAAGGCCAATTCTTTCTAAAGCCGAGAGGACCAGATTCCTTCTTTTCAGGTAAATTTCATTCATTTTTTTAACGCAATCCTGAGAACCTCTCAGTGCCTCAATGGCAGCATACTGTATAGGATTAAAAATTCCGGAGTCAATGTTGGTTTTTATTCGACCCAAAGCTTCGACCACTTTTTGGTTGCCAACCAAAAAACCCACTCTCCAGCCAGTCATATTGTAAGTTTTTGAAAGTGAATGAAACTCCACACAACATTCCTTTGCTTCTTCAACCTGAAGGATGCTAGGGGCAATAAAATTATCAAAAGTTATTTCGGAATAAGCGTTATCGTGACAAACAACAATCTCATATTTTCTAGCAATTTCAACAATCATCTTAAAGTAGTCCAGCGAAGCTACTGCTGAGGTTGGATTATTCGGGTAGTTTAAAAAAAGCAACTTGGTTTTCTTGAGAATTTCCTCGTTAACATCTTCAAGCTTCAAAAGGAAATCATTCTTTCTAAGAAGGGGGCAAAAAAAGGGCTCACCGCCAGCCAGTTGCGTCCCAATGGCATATACAGGGTAAGCAGGGTCAGGCACCAAAGAGATGTCACCTGTGTTAATCATTGCCCAAGAAATGTGAGCAATTCCCTCTTTTGAACCAATCAAAGGTAGAACTTCTTTTTCAGGATCAAGAGAAACATTGAACCTTTCCCAGTACCACTCAGCTATTGCCTGGCGGAATTCTTTTAAGCCATAATAAGATGGGTAGCGGTGATTTTCAGCCTTTTCAGCTTCTTTTTTTAATCGCTCAATAATATGAGAAGGGGTTGGCTCAATCGGATCACCAATACCTAAACTTATAACATCAGCACCTTGAGCCTTTTTTTCTTCGATCATCCTATCAATGCGAGCAAATAAATAAGGGGGGAGTTGTTTTATTCGGTAAGCTTCTTCAATCATTCTTCCTCCGTAAATTCAGTAAGTAAGTTTAAGCGATTTAAAAACTCTTCAGAAATTATACCAGAGTAAATTTCCTCAGCTGGTCCGGATAGAAATGCTTCTTCACCTTTCCATTCCACTATTAACTCTCCGCCCGGGACTTTCACAATAACCGGACTTGAAACAAGTCCCTTGTCAATACTTACCACTCCCGCCGCTACTGCGCCGGTGCCACAAGAAAGTGTTTCTCCCACCCCTCTCTCCCAAACTCTCATTTTTATCTCTTTTCTGCTTATCACCTGGACAAATTCAACATTAGTTCTTTGTGGGAAAAAAGGGTGTTTTTCGATTCGCTTTCCAGCAAATGATAAATTTAGCTTGTCCAACTGGTCAACAAAAATCACACAATGTGGGTTTCCCATTGAAACAGCATTGATTTTTATTTTTTCTTGGTCAAATAAAAGCTCGTAGTCAAAAACCTTCAGCTTTCCTTTTAACTTTACAGGAATTTTGTCGGACTGGAAAACTGGCCTACCAATACTCACTCTGGCACCCACTGCTGTAGCCTCATCAATTATTAATTCAACTTCTTTCACTCCCGCGTCAGTTTCTACTTTAAAATTAGCCTCGTTAATATGCCCCCGGTCCCATAGATACTTACCAAAACATCGAATACCATTGCCACACATTTCAGCGCGACTTCCGTCAGAATTGTGAATAATCATTCGATAATCAGCTTTATCTGAATTAGCTAAGATAAGCAGTCCATCAGCTCCTATACCAAAATGACGGTCGCAAAGGAGCTCAATTGCTCTGGAATTCAAATTGAATTCCCCTTCAAAATCTTCAATTAAAACAAAATCATTGCCGGTTCCCTGAAGTTTGGTAAACTCAATGAAATCCAATAAGACCTCCTTTCTTTAAGATTATAAGAGAAAACTTAAATATATCCAAGCTCTAAATATATCCAAGCTCCTAACAAAATTTTCAAAACAGCTAAAAATTAAAATTTTAAAGTTAAAGTATAACTTAAAAGTTCTTCAGCATTTCTAAACTTTTCGACATCAATCCAGTAAACTCGTGGGTCAGCTTTAAACCAAACGAGCTGTCTTTTAGCAAAATGTCTGGTTCTTTTCTTAACTAGCTCCACCGCTTCGTTTAAACTTAAATCGCCATTTAAATATGATATTAACTCTTTATAACCTAATGCCTGCTTGGGAGTTGTTGCGAGTTGATACTTGCTTAAAAGGTTTTTAACTTCTTCCAGCAATCCTTTTTTCATCATTAAATCAACTCTATTTTCTATTGCTTGATACAATTCTTCTCTCGAAAGATTAAGCCCAATCACTCTCAAGTCATAAATGGATTCGTATCGGCGCCAGTTTTTTCTCAAGTCAGAGTAAAGAATATTTTCTTGTTTAATTATTTCCAAAGCTCTAATAATTCTTCGAGTATCAGTTGAAGGTAAATATTTAGCCGCTTCGGGATCTTTATTTAAAAGCAAGCGGTAAAGATAATCTGAGCCTTTTACTTCTACTTCTCTCTCCAATTCTTTTCGCAAAGGAGAATTTAAAACTCCTTTTGGAAAAGTCAAGGGGTCAACAACTGCCCTAAAATACAAACCTGAACCACCAACTAAAATAACTTTTTTTTGGCGTCTTCTAATGTCTTCAATTGCTTGGCGAGCTAGTTTTTGAAACTCAGCAACGGAAAAATTCTTATCTGGTGTGGTTATGTCAATCATATGATGGGGAATTTTTCTTCTTACTTTTTCCGGTGGTTTATCAGTGCCTATATCCATATCTTTGTAAATTTGCATGGAGTCTACTGAAACAATTTCAGCATCAATTTTTTGAGCTAAAGATAAAGCAAAAGCTGATTTCCCCACTGAAGTTGGACCGACAATAGCGATAACGGGAAAGTTGGGACTTTCTAACTCAGTCAAGGATTATTTTCCCTTTTAAATGGAAAGGAAAGGCAGAGGTGATTTGAACATTAAAAATTTTACCGAGACATTCCTCCAAGAAACTATTATCAATCAAGTTAACCACTTTGTTGGTTGTCGTTCTCCCTGAAATCTGTCCCTTTTTGCTTTTTCCATCAATCAAAACGGTCAAAGTTTTGCCAACCAAAAGTTCATTTCTTTTTAAGGCCACTCTTTTAGTTAGACTGGTAAGTTCTAAAAACCACTCCTTCTTTTCTTTTAGGGGAACAAAATCTTCCATTTCAGCTGCTTTAGTCCCCTCCCTTGGCGAATAGAGAAAGGTGAAAGCTTGATCAAACTGAACTTCTTCTACCACTTTAAGCGTTTCTTTAAAATCTTCTTCTCTTTCTCCAGGAAAACCAACTATTATATCGGTAGTAATAGCTGCTTCGGGTATCTCTTCTCTAATTTTATTAGCCAATCTAAGATAATCTTCCTGCTTGTATTGGCGGTTCATAAGTTCTAAGACTTTATTTGAACCAGCTTGCAAAGGCAAGTGAAAATGAGGGCAAATAACTGACGAGTTTTTTACAATGTAAACCAAATCAAAGCTAAAATCCCGAGGATGAGAAGTGGTAAATCTCAATCTTTTTAAACCAGGTATTTTTTCCACTGCTTGAAGAAGTTTACCAAAGCGTGGTTGGCCGTATAGGTCTTTACCGTAAGAATTTACATTTTGTCCAAGTAAAGTTATTTCAACTACACCGTCTTCAACCAAATTTTGAGCTTCACTTAAAATTTCTTCTAGTGGGCGGCTTTTTTCTCTACCCCGAACAAAAGGAACAATACAGTAAGCGCAAAAGTTATCGCAACCAGTAGATATGCTAACCCAAGCTCTAAATTTTTCCTCTCGATGCAAAGGAAGAGAAGAAAAATCAGGACGGTTCTCAACGTTTGCACTGATTTGAGGCTTATTGCCCCGAAGGCAAGCGTCGATAAGCTGGGGAACTTTATCTAAATCATTAGGTCCAAAAATAAAATCCACACCCGGAAGTTTCTTTATTAGTTTCTCCCTTTCTTTTTGGGCAGTACAACCACCAACCCCAATTAAAACATCCTCTTTTGCTTTTTCCTTTTGCCAGTAAGTTAAAACACCAAGAAATTTCTTCTCAGCCGAGCGACGAACGCTGCAAGTATTGAATATCAAAATCTCAGCATCCTCTGGAGAAGAAGAGGCTTGAAAGCCCTTAGCCAACAATAAACCAGTTAACCTTTCTGAGTCGTGCTTATTCATTTGACAACCAAATGTTTTGATATAAAAAGTCTTCATAGAATAAATATTATAAGGTGGAGCTTAAAAAAAATAAAAATCAAAACTAAAGTAGGCAGAAAGTAACTCAGTTAGAAAAAATTCAGCTAAAAAAAGCTAAGACAAAAAGAAATTTACTCAATCTCTTCAATTTTTTCAACAAACCATATTCCTTTTTTGTCTTGGCGAACGGGTTTTATTAAATAAACCTTAAACTTTTTTTTGCCTTGTCTAACTTCAACAACAGCTGATTTTACTTGGTCATTTGAAATTACCTTATAACTATCTCCTAAAACACTTTCCTTAGTTACGGCTACGGGGTCAAGTCGCCATGTTTGTTGCCCAGAATCAACTTCTTTCTGAATAGCCTTTAATTCGGCGCTAACTGTATCTTCAGTGGCTGGCTGCTCTCCGGCTGGTTTTTCTTCAGCTGGCTGGCTTGGTTGTTGAGTAGGGGTCTGAGCAGAAGAACAACCGGCGAAAATAAGTATTATTAAAATAAGTGAAACTAAAAATCTGCCCTTTTCCACACCTTTCAACCCCCTTGTGAATTTATTCAATAAAGATTGTAACAAAAATCGATTTACTTTTAAAGTTTTTTACCCTGGCTTTTTGCAAAAAGTATAGAGCTATAAGCTATAAAAGATAAAGCGAGCAAAAAGAAAACTCAACTATTTTCTAAAACTAAAGACAAAAAGGGTCTAACTTTCTCAGCTTCAACTTTAAAAGTGCCAATTTGAGAGCCGTGTCCAGGAATATTGTGAGCATCAGAACCAGCGGTCACTAAAAGATTCTTTCGTCTAGCTAAGTCAAGGTAGTAAAGAGTTTGTTCAGGAGTGTGATCAGAGTAGTATGCTTCAATACCTTTTAAGCCTCTTTTAATAAGATAGTCAATCTCAGAGTCAAGATTAGTAACGCCAGGGTGGGCTAACACAGAAATGCCGCCAATTTTATTTATTAAATCAATAGCGTCTTCAGGGCTAATTTCTTCTTTTTCAACAAAAAAAGGCTTGCCACGCCCTAAATAAAGTTGAAAAGCCTCGGAAATATTATTAACTACCTTTTTTTTAACCAAAAGACGAGCTAAGTGAGCGCGGCTTAAGCTTCCACTTTTAGCTAACTCAACAACTTCATCATATGTAATCTCTATGCCTGCCCGAGTTGCTTTTTTAAGCATTTCTTTCATTCTTCGCTCTCTTTTTTGCCGTAAACTATTTAGTTTCTTAACAAGAAATGATTGCTGATAGTCAAATCCATAGCCAAGAATATGAACATCTTGCTGATTCAAAACAGTTGAAAGTTCAATGCCAGAAATTACTTTTACTCCCATTGATTTTCCAGCTTCTATTGCTTCCCCTATCCCTTCAATTGAGTCATGATCAGTCAAACTTAAATAACTAATCTGATTTCGCATAGCCTTTTCAACCGATTCAACAGGGGTAAGAATCCCGTCAGAAGCAGTAGTGTGAATGTGTAAGTCAACAAACATTAGTTAACGCGTTTGCAATAACAAACGAATGGCAGTGCGATGCTCCCCGTCAATTTCTACATCTTTAAAAGCAGGAATACAAACTAAATCGTAGCCAATAGGGGCAACATAGCCTCGTGCAATAGCAATTGCTTTTATGGCTTGGTTCAAGGCTCCTGCACCAATCGTTTGAATTTCTACTCCACCTTTTTCCTTAATTATACCTGCTAAAGCACCGGCTACTGAAGTTGGATTAGACTTTGATGATACTCTGATAACTTCCATTTCTGCTTCCTCCCAATGCTGGTTTTCTTTCATTTCTAGATTTTTAAACTTTTTTTATTTATTTTACCAGAATTTCAAAGGTTATCAATTTCTTCAAAAGTTACGCTTATGTTTAGCTTTTTTCCACGATGAGTAAGTTTTAACTCAACAGGGTTTAAAAAGTATTTTTGACCAAGCTCGGAAATAATTTTTTTAATTCTTTTCTCCGCCCTTTCCAAATCAGCTGAATGAATTAGTGGTTTCTGGCTGGAACGTTTTCGCTCAGCCAATAAATTTATCTTTTCTTTAATTGAAAGAACCGGAGCAATTTCCCCTTTTAAAATTCGATAAGCATTCCTAAGAGAAATGTTCAGTTCTAGATTTTCAGCCAATTGTTTTAGCTCAGCAGCGTTGCTTATTTCTCCCAATGGCTCAAATAAAGTTCCGACAAAAAAACCTTGTTCAATTAAAAATCTTAAAGTCGCGACAATCTCGGCTGGTGAACCTACAAAAATTTCTAAATAGTTATGCCGAAGGTAAAATTCAACCAGTGTTCTTAATATATTATGAGGGCCCTGTGTTATCTCGTAAGAGTTTTTTCGATAAATGATTTTAGGCCAGGTTGACTGGTCTTTTCTTTGAGGAAGTTCATTTAAATCAATTACGACATAAACTGATGTTCCTTTTCCATCATCTGATGCGGTAACTTTTGCTTCTTTCGAACGAGCCTTGACTGCATAAAGAGCCATCCCTCGCCCATGTATTCCATAATCGTCTTCGATTAAATTGTACAAACGAGAGGTTACACGAGAATCAAAAACTTTTTGATGAAGTTCTGGCGGAATCCCCTGACCGTCATCAATAACTAAAATCCGTTTCAATGAGTCCTCAGTAGTTGAAACAGCAACCAGAATATGTTTTGCCTGGGCATCACGAGAATTTCTCAGCAGCTCAATTAAAACATCCTCCACTGACCTGACATCGTGTTTAGCTTGCCTTCTTTCGGCTTCGTCAACTAAAAGCCGAACAAAACCAAAACCTAAATCTTCTTCAATTCGAGGTAAGTCACTGCAAGAATCGACTACGAATTCGATATCTTTGGCTTTGTTTTTCATTTTTTTCTATTATACCTCAGCCACTCTGAAGAAAAGACAGCAACAATAGGATCTTTTAAGAGCTAAAAAGCCATAATCAGCCTGGTTAGAAAGTAATTAGGCAGCTCTTCAACAACATAAATTTTTTGGATTTCTTAAATTATTTAGCGTATTCAACAGCTCGATGTTCTCTTATTACCATTACTTTAATCTGGCCGGGATAATCCAACTCTTCTTCAATTTTTCTTGCCAGTTGAAAAGCCAAAACATTGGATTTCTCATCGTCAACTTCTGTTGGTTTGACCATTACTCTAACTTCTCGTCCAGCTTGAATTGCATAACACTTTTCCACACCCTCGAAATTCTGAGCTAATTCCTCTAATTTCTCTAACCTTCTGATATAGCTTTCAAGAGTTTCCCGACGAGCACCTGGTCGAGTAGCAGAGATAGCATCGGCTGCTTGAACCAGAACTGCTTCAATTGACTCGGGTTCGACTTCTTCATGGTGCGCTTTAATAGCATGACAAACAGCTGGAGATTCTCTAAGCCTCTGGGCTAATTCAGCGCCAATTATCGTATGAGGGCCTTCAACTTCCTGGTCGATAGCTTTACCAATGTCGTGAAGGAGGCCTGCTCTTTTTGCCAATTTTACATCAGCTCCAATTTCAGCTGCCATAACCCCAGCCAAATTAGCTACCTCTATTGAATGTTGAAGAACATTCTGGCCGTAGCTGGTTCGATACTTCAGCCGTCCTAAAGCTTTAGCTAATTCGCTATGAACTCCAGTAATAGAAAGTTCAAAGAGAGCTTGCTCACCTGCTTTTCTAATTTCTGCTTCAACTTCAGTTTTGGCTTTCTCATAAAGCTTTTCAATTTGCGCCGGATGAATTCTCCCATCAACAATTAGCTTCTCCAAACATCGGCGGGCAATTTCTCTTCTGACCGGATCAAAACTCGATAGAGTAACAGCTTCAGGTGTGTCATCAATTATCAGATTTACTCCGGTTAAGTTTTCAAAAGTTCTGATGTTGCGGCCTTCCCGACCAATAATTCTTCCCTTAATATCATCACTAGGTAAGGCAACAACTGAGACAGTAGTCTCTACTACATGATCAGCAGCACATCTCTGGATTGCCATTGATAAAATATGTCGCGATTTTTCTTCTGCTTCTTCTTCAGCCTGCTCGAGAATTTTTTTCTTTAATTTTACTGCCTCAACCTGCGTTTCCTCTTCAATTTTCTTAAAAAGAAGTTCTTTTGCTTGTTCTTTGCTTAATCCTGATATTTGAGACAGTAAGGTTTCTTCTTGAGCTATAAGTTCTTCCAGTTTCTTTTGCTTCTGCTGAAACTCCTCCTTTAACTGATTTACATTTTTTTCCTTGTCTTCAAGGCTTTGAGCTTTTCGGTCTAAAGTCTCTTCTCGAGAAAGAAGCCTTTCCTCCAGCTTTTGAAGTTCAAGACGTCTTTCTTTGATTTCTTTGTCTACTTCCTGCTTTAAGCTATAAATCTCCTCTTTAGACTTTAAAACAGCTTCTTTTCTTAAGTTTTCAGCTTCTCTTTTTGCGTCTTCAATAATTTTGCGGGCATCTTCTTTTGCTCCCTCGAGCTTGCTCTCAAGATAGAACTTTCGCAAATAGAAACCGCCTGCCAGACCGAGCGTTAAAGAGAGTAAAATTGTAATCGCTGGCAACAACCACATTTTTCCTCCTTTCTAAATCTCACTCTTATTTAACAAATTCGTTCCAAAATAAAAATTGCCAAGCAAAGCTCGGCAATTTAGGCTTTATTCAGTTTTAATTTATCTAAAAACCTTTCGGTTTTAGCCCTGCCGAACTTCACTATTTAGCAAAACTTCTATTTAACAAAATAAAACTTTACAACTTCTCTGTCAACTGTTTTATTTTCGGGTTTTAAGAGAATCAATATCCCCTAAAAACTCTTCTAAAACTGCCAAAACCGATTCCTGACTGAAACCTCGACGGACCAAAAATTCAGCTAATCTTCTTTTAATAATTTTCTTATCCAGACCAGAATTCTTTTTTAAATAATCTGAGGCAATTTGTTTTAAAGTTTTTCTTTCTTCCTCCTCGCTCACCTCCCGAATTGCTTCATTCGCCACTTCTTTAGAAACCCCTTTCTTTATTAGCTCACCGTAAAGCCGGAAAGAGCCAAACTTTTCCTTTTTTCGCTGAACAAACGCCAGAGCATAATCGAAGTCGTTTAAGTACCCCAACCTTTCGAGTTCAGAGGCTACTTTAATCGCCAGAGTCTTTTCGATACCCTTTTTCTCAAGGTAGTCAATTAGTTTTTTTCGGGGAACATTAAAGCGTGCTAAATATCTTAAAGCTAAACTATGTGCTCTTTCTTCTTCCAAATTAAAATTTTAAACCTTTAAGCCCAAAGACTGCCGAATGTTATCCTCAATTTCCTTTGCTAGTTTTGTATTCTCTTTTAAATAATCCCGGGCTGATTCTTTCCCTTGGCCCAACCGGGTTTCCCCATAAGCAAACCAGGAGCCACTTTTTGTAATCACTCCAGTGTCTGTCCCTAAATCAATGAGTGAACCTTCGCGAGAAATTCCCTGACCGAAAAGGATATCAAATTCTGCTATTTTAAACGGCGGGGCTATTTTGTTTTTTACCACCTTAGCTCTAACCCGACTACCAATCTCCTCTGTCCCCTGCTTCAAAGACTGAATCTTTCGAACATCAATCCGCACACTAGCCCAAAACTTTAAAGCTCTCCCACCCGGAGTTACCTCAGGATTGCCAAACATAATGCCAATTTTTTCCCGCAACTGGTTAATGAAAATACAGCAAGTTTGTGATTTGCTTATAGCGCCAGCTAATTTTCTCAGAGCTTGAGACATAAGCCGAGCTTGAAGACCAACCTGTGCATCTCCCATGTCCCCCTCAATTTCGGCTCGTGGAACTAAAGCGGCTACTGAATCAATTACTACAATGTCAACAGCTCCGCTACGAACCAAAGTTTCGGTAATCTCAAGAGCCTGCTCACCAGTGTCAGGCTGGGAAATTAAAAGATTATCGACATCAACTCCGATTTTTTGAGCATAAATCGGGTCAAGAGCATGCTCAGCGTCGATAAAAGCTGCTACTCCGCCCTTTGCTTGAGCTTCGGCAATAATTTGAAGAGCAAGAGTAGTTTTACCTGAAGCCTCGGGCCCAAAAATCTCAATAATTCTTCCTCTTGGAACGCCGCCAACTCCCAGAGCTATATCGAGAGCCAGGCTTCCAGTGGGGATAACTCCAAGGTCAGTGACCGCTGGCCGCTCGCCAAGCTTCATAATGGCGCCTTTACCATACTTGCGCTCAATCTGCTCTTTTGCTACTTCCAACATCTTTTCTTTATCCAAGCTGAACCCCTCCTTTTAGATTTCTTTGATTATAATAAAACACCCCTGCGACAAAAATAACTCAACCATTAAAATTCAAATTTTTAAAAAATTCTACCAAAATGCCTACTGCCTAAATTGTCCTTTGAATATTTTTTTAAATCTCTAATGAAGCTACTATTACTCACTCTTATGATGCAGAAAATCAAAGGATCCAGACTGTTTTAATCAAAGGAAGCAATATTACCGCTACCACTTACTCTTGCAATGGTTTACAACTACTTCAAATGAGTCATTGAAAATAATGCAACAGAAACAATCTTAGCTTACTTAAACTTACTTTTACAATAAAAATGAAACTCCTTATGTTTTCTATTTTGAAGAGAAAATGGTATTGACATTAATTGCATACATACTTTAAAAAAGGCAAGTTTTTCTTATTTCTCAAATTCAGAAAATGTTTTTTTAATCACATTAATTTGATGGAAGTGTCAAAACAATGCAACATTAAATGTTCTACTCTTTAAAGTTTAATCAACTATATTCTAAGCTTATATACGGAAAGACAAGTGTCAAAATTTGTGACTCGACCTTCCTTAAAATCTTGACGACTACTCACTTTTAACAGATGATTTACCTATGAAAATGCGTGTACAACATATTCATAAAAAACGTCGCCACTTAAGGGATTATTTCAAAATAACTCAGGCAGGAACAATCACCGGCGCAGCAGATAACGACCCCTCAGGCATTACTACTTATACTCAGATTGGTGCCCTCACGAGGTTTTCCCAACTATGGCTAATGATTCTTACTATACCAATGCTCATTGAAGTTGAAGAGATGTCCGCCAGGGTGGGAGTAGTAGTTAAGAAAGGTCTCGCCCAAGTTATTAAAGAATATTATGGGACGATATTGGCTTCCTTAGCATCCGTCATCCTTCTAGCCTGCAATATTACTACTATCGGAGCTGACCTTGCAGGCATGGCAGCGGCACTTGAACTTTTAACTGGAATCCCCTGGCATATATATTTAATACCTATCACTCTAATCATCAGTTTTTTTCTGGTAACTAAAAATTATCATTATATTAGTCGTTTTCTTTTTATTATGACACCTTTTTTGCTTCTTTATATTATCTCCTCAGTATCAGTAAAACCTCCATGGATAGAGATTATAAGAAAAACTTTTATTCCTGAAATCCAATTCAACACTACTTATTTAACAGCAGCAGTTGCCCTTTTAGGAACAACAATCTCTCCTTATCTAATTTTCTGGCAGACCACAGAAGAAATTGAAGAAGGCAAAACTTTATCGCAACTTAAAGAGGAAAACACAGGTGTTGTTTCAGGAATGGTCTACGCCAACTTGATTTTTTACTTTATTGTACTCTGTGCTGGAGCAACAATCTATGGGAAAAGTTATGCAAAGGGTATATTAACAGCTGCTGATGCCGCTCTAGCTTTAAAACCGATTGCTGGGAACTTGGCATGGCTTCTTTTTTCAATCGCTTTATTATTCTCGGGGCTCATTGCTATTCCCGTGCTGGCCGCTTCTTCTGCTTATGCTATTACAGAAATAGTCGGCTGGCCTGAAGGTTTAAATAAAACTTTTTCGCAAGCAAAATACTTTTATTTAATAATGATAATGTCTCTTTTTGTTGGTGTAACATTCAATCTCATCGGTCTATCGCCGATTCAGATGCTCTATTACTCCCAAGTTTTTCAAGGAATTTTAACTCCAGCATTAATCATTTTTCTTCTAAAAGTATGTAACGACAAAAAAATAATGGGTGAATATACCAACACTCGCTGGGACAATTTTATAGGTTTAGCAACTGCTTTAATTATGACTTTCTTCACCGTAGCAATGTTTGTTCAGCTACTGTTTTAATACGGTATTAGCTTTGAATTTTTATTGTGACAATATACTTAAAATACGATTAAGTTTGTTTGATTATGAAAGAGATTATTTAAAAGCAATTATTTAAATTAGAATTTATTTCTCTAAAATGTTTACCTAAAAATTCACAACCCAAAACTCAAAACCCGACTTTGTTTGTCATCTGCTAACTCAACCTGTTTCAATAAACCTTCTAATAGGCTACTTTTTCAAAGGAAAAACATAAAGTGGAGTGTAGATCGGGCCGGTGGGTTTTAGCAAACTTTCGAACATAATCACTTGAGTGACTTCAAATGAGTAATACCAATCAACTGTTGGCAGTTGCGAAATCAGCTCTGGTTTCTTAAGACGGGCTAAGGTGATGTGAGGTTCAAAATTTCTTTTTTCTTTTTCAAAACCTAATTTTGAAAGTTCATTCTCGATTAACTTAGCTAATTTTTGAACTTTTTCTCTCCCCTCTTTTATGTCAATCCAAAGAACTCGGGCTCTTTTGAGATTGGGGAAGGCACCCAATTGGCCGGTTTGAAAACAAAAAACAGGAAAATCCCTTGTCAAACTTTTTAAGCTATTAGAAATAGAATCTATTTTTTCCTTTTTCACTTCGCCAAGAAATTTTAAAGTCAGGTGAAGATTTTCTTCTTTTACCCATCGAGCTTGAGAAATGTGAAGGCTATCTTTAACTCGGCCTAATTTTTGTTTTAGCTTGTCGGGCAAATCGATGGCAATAAAAAGACGAGACATCAATTAATCATTCCTTTCAGATAAAGTCTCAATAGGTTTAAAATTTCCAAAACCGCTTTCCGCCTAATTTCTTCTCGATTGCCTGAAAAATCCCTTTTCCAAACTTGCGTTCCTTCTTCGGTCGAAAGCCCAAGATAAACAAGCCCAACTGGTTTTTCTTTGGTTCCTCCAGATGGCCCAGCTATTCCGGTTATGGAAAGTCCGATATCAGACTGGAAAATCTTTCGAGCATTTTCTGCCATTTCTCGAGCACATTGCTCGCTTACGGCACCGTATTTGATAAGAGTTTTTGGTTCTACCTTTAAAAAATTTTTCTTAACTTCATTGCTGTAAGATATAGCACCGCCCAGAAAATAGTTTGAACTACCAGACTGCTTGGTAACTTCAGCGGCTAAAAGTCCAGCCGTGCAAGACTCAGCAACCGATAAAGTAAGTCCTTTTTTTTGTAAAATTTCTCCCACCGCTTGATAAAGCTCTTGATTGTCTTCGCCATAAACAAATGGCTTAAGAAGTTTTTTTATTTTCTTAAAAAATTCTTGATGCGTTTTTTTATCCTCAGATATTACTTCGATATCAACCCCGCCATAAACTGGCAAATAGCCAACTTCAACTTGAGGAAACGCTGTCGTTAGAGAACCAATCCTTTCCAATACCTCTGCCTCAACAAGCCCATAAGTCCTAAGAACTTTAAAGTAAAAGTGAGTTCGATTTTTAAAAATTGACTTAAGCTGAGGTAATGCCTCGGAAAAAATTTCTATAGCTTCCTCTGGAACCCCTGGAATAGCCACTAAAACTATTCCCCTGTAGTTTAAAAGAAAGCCAGGAGCGGTGCCAGAAGATGAAAAATAAAGTCGGCTGCCTTCAAATGATTGTGCTTGTTTTAAAGCAAACTTTAACCTATGCTCACTTACCTTTTTGAGCCTTTGACGAATTTCTTTTTCCGCTTGAGAGTTGGTTTTAAGAGGGAGACTAAGTGCTTTGGAAATTGCCTGTCGAGTAAGGTCGTCAGGGGTCGAACCCAAACCTCCGGTTAAAACAATCAAGTCAGCGCGGTTTAAAGCTTTCTTTATTGCTTCAATCATCTCATTAATATCATCGTTTACCACTGTTGACCATCGAGGATAAAAACCGTTTAGCAAGAGCTGGCGGGAAATAAAAGTCTGATTGGTATTAAATATCCGCCCTAAAACAATTTCAGTCCCAACAGAAATAATTTCAACTTTAACTACTTTACTGGTTCTCAGCAAACAAAACCCCTAAATTATCTTTAAAATAAAGCCAGGCAGAGTAGTAAGTAAGAAAAAGAGCGATATACAAAGTAGTGTTTACCACTGCCTGATAATAATCATTGAGAAAATTATAAAAAGAAGGTTTTAGAAAGAGAAGAAGTAAGGCTACCACTTGAAACCAAGTTTTGGTCTTCCCCCAAATAGAAGGTTGAATGTCTTTGCCACTTTTAACTCCAAGTAAACGCAAACCAGTAACCGCGATTTCTCTGGCAATAAAAGCCATTGCAACCCAGGAAGAAATGCTTTTTAGTTCGACAAATACCACTAAAGCCGAGATTATTAAAAGCTTATCAGCTAACGGGTCTAAAAACTTTCCAAAATTGGTAACTTGCCGATGAAGGCGAGCCAAATAGCCATCAAGCCCATCAGTTAAGGCAGCTATTAAAAAAATTACAGCCGCCCAGTAATGACCGAAACTTAAATCTGAAAAGAGTAAAGCCATAAAAACTGGAATTAAAAGTATTCGGGATAAAGTAAAGAAGTTTGGTAGGTTCAACCAGAAACCACCTTTCCTATAAAATCAAAGCCTTCTTGTTTTTCTAGTTTCACCATAGCAAAACTTCCAACTTTTGCGTTTCCAGATAAAATAACTTCGCCATCAATTTCCGGTGTTTGAGCAAAAAAACGTCCTTGAAAATAGGTTTTCTCTTTTGCTTCAACTAAAACTTGTAATTTTTTTCCTAAAAACCTGCCAAGTCGCAAAAAACTTAACTCATCAGCAAAAAAAGACAACTTTTCCTTTCTCTCCCTCTTTTCTTTTTTAGATATCTGGCCAGAAAATTTAGCTGCCACTGTTCCTTCTTCTTTAGAATAATCAAAAACACCCACATAATCAAAGTTTATCTCTTTTATTAGTTCAAGTAATAACTGGAAATCCTCTTCAGTTTCGCCAGGAAAACCAACCATCAGTGTTGTTCTAATCACCGACTCAGGTAATATTTTTCGTATTGTTTCTACTTGCTTGGCGATTGTCTCGTAATCGTAAGAACGACCCATTTTTTTAAGAATTTTTTTGCTGGCATGTTGATAGGGAAGGTCAAAATAAGGAAGTATTTTTGCACTTTCAGCAATCATTTCAAGAAAGTTTTCGTCAATCCTGAGAGGATTTAAGTAAAGTAAACGAATCCAAAAATCTCCATCAAGCGAGTCAAGTTTTTTTAAAATAGAACCCAAAGACGCTTTACCCCAGTCAAGACCGTAAGCAGTAATATCTTGGCCAACAAGAATAACTTCTTTGTAGTTAGCCGCCAGAATTTTTTTAGCTTTTTCTAAAAGTAGCTCCGGTTTAAAGCTTCTCAATTCCCCCCTAATATTAGGAATAGCACAAAACGAACAGCGGTTATTGCAGCCTTCAGTTAGTTTTAAATAAGCATAATATTTATTATTTTGTTTAAAATCTGACCTAAGATCATAACAATCAGGTTGATATAAAAATTTTTTTTGATTGGAAAAAGATAAAACTCTTTCAGCTAAAGCCACTTTCTTAAAAATCTGCGGTAATTCAAAATAATTATCAGGGGAAACAACAGCTGAAACTTCAGGAATTTGTTCGAATATTTCTTTTCCGTAACGCTGAGCCAAGCAGCCAATAACAAAAACTTTCTTTCCCTGTTTAACCAAAGAAAATATTTCTTCAAGCGACTCTTCTTTTGCAGCTTCAATAAAGGCGCAGGTATTTACCAAACAAACATCAGCTTGAGATGGAAAAAGAACTTGTTCAAATGCTTTCTTACTTAAAAATTCAATAATAAAATCGGAGTCAAGCTGATTTCGCGGACATCCTAAAGTGGTTAAAAAATACTTCATCTAAAAAATTATAACTTATGAGAAAAAGCTTAGTAGGTAAAATTAAAGCAAATAAAAGTTGTCGGAAAAAAATTATAAACTATTAAAGTTTTTAAAGAGAGTCCCTTAATAGCTCAAGCTGAATCATTATTTGAGGAGCAATATCGCCGATTGAAATTATCCCAATTAACTTTCCATCATCACCAACAACAGGCATTCGGCGGAATTTCTTTTCTCCCATTATTTTCACAATATCGAGCACATTATCGGTTGGTGAAGCAGTCATAGGATTGGGAGTCATAATATTTCTAATAGGGGTTTCGTAAAGATTGCAAGCTCCAATACCGCGGGATAGGACATCTGTGTCAGTAATAATCCCAACTGGGTTGTTTTCTTTATTGACGATAACAACCGAACGCACATTTTTTTCCATCATTAAATGGGCAGCCTTAATTACTGGCTCGTCGTCAAAGGCTGTTACAACTTCTCGTCTCATGATGTTTTCCACTATCATTGATATTCCCATCAACACTCCCTCTGTTTGGGTAAAAATTTTAACAAATTTTACAAAAAATTAATTATAAATCAAGTCTTGCTTCTTCTGTAGGCATTCGCAACATAAGGTCTTCAACTGATACTCGAGGATCTTTGCCTTGGTAAAGAACTTGATAGACTTCTTCAGTAATTGGCAAAGCTAGCCCTAATTTTTCTCCTAACTTCTTTATTGAAAGGGTAGTTTTTACTCCCTCAGCTACCATTCTCATATTATTTAGAACTTCATTTAAAGATTTCCCTTTGCCAATTTGTTCTCCAACATATCGATTTCGACTATATTTGCTGGTAGCAGTAGCAATTAGGTCGCCAACCCCTGCCAAACCTAAAAAAGTCAACGGCCTAGCACCTAAGGCCACTCCCAGGCGAACAATCTCCGCTAAACCGCGAGTCAGCAAAGAGGCTTTGGTGTTGTCACCAAAACCCAGACCATCAGAAATACCGGCAGCAATAGCGATCACATTTTTTGCTGCTCCGCCAATTTCTACTCCTACCACATCAGTATTGGTATAAACGCGAAAATATGGAGTAAAAACAACTTCTTGCAGTTGTTGACTTAAATCGGTTGAGACTGAAGCAATAACAGTCGCCGAAGGAACTTCTCTTATTACTTCTTCAGCGTGATTAGGACCAGAAAGGACAGCTATTTTATCTAAAGGAAGAGACGAAGTTTCAGAAATCACTTCTGACATTCGCATCCCCGTTTCTTTTTCAATGCCTTTTGTCAAAGAAAGAATATTGGTTTGAGAATTTAAAAAAGGATTAAGGCTTTCAACTACTCCCCTTAAAGCATGAGAAGGAACGGCTAAAACCACCAGTTCGGTCGGGAACAAATCTTCAATTAAACTGGTTGCTCTAATACCCTCGGGCAAAAAAGAGCTGCTTATATAAAAAGGGTTTCGGTGCTCCCGATTGATAGACTCCGCTAAATCAGAATTCCGTGCCCAAAGAGTAACTTTATAGCTTTTTTTAGCTAAAAGAGAAGCAAAGGCAGTTCCCCAGCTTCCCGCTCCTACAACTGATATCTTCAATTTTCTGCTCCTCTTCCGATTTTTGGTTCCTCACCTTTTAAAAGTCTTCTAATGTTAGGAATATGTTTAATTATAACCAGGCTAGAAAGAATAAGGGAAAAAATTAGTAAAACAAGGTTAGCAGGGTAAAAAAGAAAAACTAAAACAGGGAACAATAAGGCAACTGTAATTGAGGAAAGTGAGACATAGCGAAAAATTGCCAGAACCAAGGCAAAAACAATAAGTAAAATCAAAAAAACTTGAGGAAAAAGGACAAGCAGTACTCCGGCAGCAGTTGCTACTCCCCTTCCACCTTTAAACTTTAAAAAAATCGAAAAGGAATGACCGAAAACCGCAAAAAAGAAAACCAGAGCCACAATTAAAGCCTGGTTTAGATAACTTAAAAAATCGGGATAAAAAAATCGAGCGAGATAAGCTGGCAAAGCCCCTTTCAAAGCGTCAAGAAAAAGGGTTAAAATTCCGGCTCTAAAGCCTATTACTCGAGTAACATTGGTAAAACCAATGTTGCCACTACCTTTTTTCATTATGTCGACTCCATAAAAATAGCGAGCAATTAAATAACCACTAGGAATTGACCCAATCAAATAAGCAAAAACAAAAAGCAGATAAGGCACTTATTTCCTCCTTTTGAAAGTTAAGATTAACGGCGTCGCTTCAAATCCAAACTCTTTAGAAAGTTCATTTTCTAAAAACCGCTTTATTGAATCTTTAACCAATTCGGGGCGGTTTACAAAAAAAACAAAATGGGGTGGTGAAGTGTCAATTTGAGTCAAGTAAAAAAACTTCAGATTGTTTTTCCCAGTAGTAGGAATTCGTTCTCTTAAACCCTGAAAAAACTTATTTAATTTTGAAGTTGGTAAGCGTGTTGAATAATTTCGATAAGCTTTAACAGAGAGAGGAAGTATCTTTTTGACATTTTTTCTTTCTAAAGCTGAAACCTTAACCAGAGGAAGTCTTGGTAAAAAACGAAATCGGTAAGCCAAATCTGATAGAAGGGTATTTTCTTTTTCTTTGTCTTGCACCAAGTCCCACTTGTTAAAAACTAACGCCAGGGCGCAGCCCCTTTCTAAAGCTGCTTGAGCAATCTTTTGGTCCTGGGCAGTCACTCCTAAATCAACAGCAAGCACCAGCAAAGCAACATCTGTTTGGCTAACTGCTCTTAACGTTCGAGACATACTATAAAACTCCAGTTCAGTTAAGTCTCTCTTCTTCCTTTTTAATCCGGCTGTGTCAATGAGAGTGATAGTATAAGATTGAAACCTAATTATCGTATCAATTTTATCCCGAGTTGTTCCAGGGACTTCGCTAACCAGAGCTCTTTCATAACCTAAAATTGCATTAAGAATTGAGGATTTCCCCACATTAGGCCGGCCGATTATTGCCAGCTTAAAATTGTTTTCTTCTTCAATTTCTTTCACTTTTGGCAATTTGATTTCATCAGACAGTAAATCAAGAAGTTCGCCAATGTTTAAGCCATGAAGGGCGGAAACGGGAAAAGGCTCACCCAATCTTAACTGGTAAAACTCAGGGTCAGGCTGAAAATCGGTGATGTTATCAACTTTATTTATCACCAATAATACTTTTTTCCCTGACTTTTGAAGCCGATTAGCAATTTCAAAATCTAATGAAGAAAGAGGCTCTTTAAAACTTAAAACAAATAAAACAAGATCAGCTTCGTTAATCGCTACTTCTGCTTGCTGATTTATCTTTTCTATCATCAAAGACTTCGAAAAATAAATTCCACCAGTGTCAACCAAAAGAAATTCTTTTCCTCGCCACTCACAAGGAAAATAAAGTCGATCCCGAGTAACACCAGGCTGAGAATGAACAATTGCCTCTCTTCTACCAATTAAGCGGTTCAGTAAAGTTGACTTGCCCACGTTTGGTTTTCCAATAATAGCCACAACTGGAAGCTTAGCCATTTTCCTTAATGTTTAAAAAAACCTTGAATTTTTTTTTCTACTTCAGTTATGAGATAGTTAGGTGTTGATGCCCCAGCTGTTATCCCTATTTTTTTCACACTTTTAAACCAACTTTTTTGAATTTCATCAGGTGACTCAATGTGGTAAGTAAAAGGATTAATTTTTTGACAAATTTGAAAAAGGCGTGTGGTGTTAGCACTATTCTTACCGCCGATAACGATGACCAAATCCATTTGCTGAGCAAGTTTCCGAGCTGAATCTTGACGCTTTCGAGTTGCATTGCAAATAGTATTAAAAACCTTCAACTCTAAAGTGAAAGTTAAGAGTTTGGCAACGATTTTTTTCAGTTTTTCCAGGCTTTGAGTTGTTTGCACCACAACTCCTATCCTTGAGATGCCGCTAAACTTTTTTTTGCTAATCTCCCTTGAGCTATCAACTACAACAGCATTGTTGTCAGCGTAAGCTAAAATACCCTCAACTTCCGGGTGAGTTTTTTCCCCTACTATAACCACTGTATAACCTTCTTTTTTAAGTTGTTCTGCTACTAATTGGGCTTTACGAACAAAAGGGCAAGTTGCATCTATAACATCTAGGTTCTTAGCTCTTGCTTCTTGTATTATTTGAGGCTTAACACCGTGCGACCTTATAATCACTGTGCCGGAAAAAATATTATCTAAAGATTTAACAGCTTTGATTCCCTTTTCCTCCAACTCTTTTACTACCTGTGGATTGTGGATTAGAGGGCCAAGAGAGTAAAAAGGTTTTTTCAAGTTTTCTAAAGACTCTTCAACTAACTTTAAAGCTCTTTCTACTCCGTAACAATAGCCAGCATTTTTGGCCTTAACAATCTCGACCATAAAATAGCTCCTCCACCAAAAGTTTCAACTTTCTGATAGCTTCATCTTTGCTTAAATCCAAAGAATTAAATTTGAAAGGTTTCCCAATTCTTACTTCAATCTTACTAAATAAAGGAAAGAATGCCCACCATTTTAACAAGTGCTCAGTGCCTTTAATTGCCACAGGTAAAACCAAAAAATTACCCCTTTTGATAAACAAAATTACGCCTTTTTTAAAAGGACCAATCTCAGAGCTATGAATTCGAGTGCCTTCCGGAAAAATCCCAAGATGGTAGCCCATTCTCAATTTCTCCAATCCTTTATTTATAGCTTCTCTATCTAATATTCCCCTTCTTACTGGAAAAGCGTGAAGCTTCTTAATAATAAAAGAGAATATTGGATATCTAAAAAGCTCAGCTTTAGCCATAAAAGAAATTGGTTCTTTAATTGCTAAACCAAGAATAATTGGGTCGATGTAACTTTTATGATTTGAAACAATAATAGCGGGACCTTTAAAGTTTAAATTTTCTTTTCCTTTAACTTTTAAACGGAAAAAGACTTTCACTGGCAACCAGAGAACTGAATAAGCAAACTTCCAAAACCAATCTTTTCGTTTTCCTCTGCTAATTAATTGAAGAATTCTTTCAACAACCTCATCGGGTGTAAGCTCAGTAGTATCAATTCTAACTGCATCATTAGTAATTTTTAAAGGTGCGTGTTCGCGACTGGAATCTAATAAATCTCTTTGCTTGATGTCTTTTTTTGCTTGCTCTAAACTACCTTTAATTCCTTTTCTTTGCCATTCCTGCCATCTTCTTTTAGCTCTTTCCTCAAGTGAAGCCTCTAGAAAGATCTTTAAATCAGCCGAAGGAAAAACCACACTTGTAATGTCTCTTCCTTCAACTACAGCATTTTTTTTAACTGATTTTATCTGAATTTTATTTACCATTTTTCTTACTTCTTGGTAGCTGGATACTAAGGAAACAGCCTGGCTCACATAAGGTTGGCGTATTTCCTCCGTTACATCGCGACCATCAACATAAACCTTAAAGTTAAAGTCATACTTAAAGCTTATTTGAATACTTTTAAGCGCTTCGTTAACCTCGTTCTCATCTTCAACTTTGACGCCTCTACTGGTCAAAGCCAAGGTAATGGCCCGATAAAGAGCTCCACTATCTAAATAAAAAAAACCTAATCTCTTAGCTAATAGTCTGGCTACTGTGCTCTTTCCGCTCCCTGCAGGACCATCAATAGCAATAATCATTGAATCAACCGAACCTCAGCCTGACAAGCCTTCCCAAGCTCTTCGAAAAAATTAGGAAATGAAACCCATACGCACTCGGCTCCCTCAATAACTGTTTCTCCCTCAGCTCTTAGGGCTGCAATAGACAAAGCCATTGCAATTCGGTGGTCGCCATAGCTTTCAACCTCTGTTCCAACTAGTTTATCTACTCCTTCTATTATTAAACCGTCTTCTCTCTCTTCAACTTTTGCCCCCATTTTATTAAGCTCGATCGCCATTGCCCTAATCCTATCGGTTTCTTTTACTCTCAACTCTTGAGCACCGAAAACTACACTTTTCCCTTCAGATAAAGCCATTGCTACAAATAAAATAGGACCTTCGTCAATAAGTCGCGGCCAAATCGGACCCCCTATTTCAATCGACCTTAAACTTGAACTTGAAGCTTTTACTTTTCCTACTGGCTCTCCTTCTTTCGTCTCAAATTCAACGTTTAATCGAGCCCCCATTTGCTCTAGAGTTTCCAACAAGCCCGTGCGGGTCGGATTTAGGTTAAGCGATTCAATCTCAATCTCTGAATCTGGACAAATTAGTGCAGCTACCAAGAAAAAAGCTGCTGAAGAAAAATCGCCTGGAACAGAAAAAATTAAAGGGTTTAATCGTTCGACTGGTCTTATTTTAATAACCTTATTATGAATTTCGATATCAGCTCCTTGTTTTTTTAAAATCCTTTCGCTATGATCTCGGCTGACGGAAGGTTCAATAATAACTGTCTCGCCTTCAGCTCTTAAAGCAGCCAGCATTAAAGCGGTCTTTAGTTGAGCACTAGCAACTGGTAAGGAGTAATTAATCCCTTTTAAATTGCCGCCTCGAATGCAAAGCGGAGCAAATCTTTGTTCCCTTGCTAAAATAACTGCCCCCATTTGAGTTAAGGGGTGAATTATCCGGTCCATTGGTCTTTTTCTAAGCGAACGGTCACCAGTTATAACTGTCAAAAAAGGGTAACTTGAGACTAAACCAGTAAGCATTCGCATTGTAGAAGCTGAATTACCAGCATCTATTACATCTTCAGGTTCTTTTAAACTTTTTAAACCATTACCATTAACTATCATTTCGCCAGTTTTTAAATCCAAATCAATCTCAACTCCTAATTTTTTCATAGCATCAACAGTAGCAAGGCAATCCTGAGCTAAAAGAAAGTTGCTAATTCTGCTTTCGCCTTCAGCAATTGAGGAGAAAATAGCTGCACGGTGAGAAATTGATTTATCAGGCGGAGGTTTAAGTTTGCCTTTAAATTTTCCCTTGCTTTTAATTATCGCCTTCATTACACTCCATTCGAGTAAGCCGAAATTAAAACTTCATAACCCTTTTCTTCTAAAATTCTCTTGGCTTTTTCTGCTCTCTCTTGTGTGCTAACTGTTAACTTTAGAACACCACGGTCTACCCCGTGTACTATCTCTATATCCTCTATATTAATTCCCGCACTCCCAAGCAAAACAGTAACTTCGCTTAAAACTCCTGGTTTATTTTCAACCGGAACGCTCAAGATCCTCAAATCTTCAACAGTTCCTTTTGCAGCAACCGGTAATCCACGTCTTGCCAAGCGAGCCCTCTCTAAAAGCTTTAAAACTTCATCGCGGTTCATTTGATTAAGCGCGTGCTCTAAACTTTTAATCTCAATTTTAAGCTCTGAAAGAGCCCTTAAAACAGCCTCTTGATTCTGAAGTAGGATATCAGCCCACAAGCGCGAATTACCCCCAGCAATCCGTGTAACATCACGAAAGCCGCTTGAAGCAAAAAATAAAAGTCCTTCTTCTTCTTTAGAGCGAGAAACTGCCATATTAACAATGGCAGCAGCCAAGAGATGTGGAAGATGAGAAATATAAGCAACAATTAGATCATGCCGATAAGGGTCCACTGCTACCACAAAAGCTTTAAGCGAAGTTAAAAAATCGTGCAAAGCCAGGTAAGCTCGGTCAGGGGTAGATTTTAAGGGTGTTAAGATGTAATATGAGTTTTCGATAATTGATGGTGTTGCAAAACTTATTCCTTCTCTGTCCGAACCAGCCATTGGATGGCCACCAATAAAAATTGTTTCTTTTGGTAACTTTTTTATCAGTCCTTCAACGATAGGCGCCTTAACACTACCAGTGTCAGTTATGACTGCTCCTTCCTTTAAATAAGGAGCAATTTGCAATATTGTATCGACTATTGCCGAAATTGGCGTGGCTATGAAAACTAGATCAACCTGAGAAAAATCGGATAAGTTTTCTGCTTTTAAATCAATAGCTCCAATTTTTTGAGCAATGGCTGTTGCTTCTGAATTTTTATCATATCCTATAACTTCAACTTGAGATTTAAACTTTTTTATCGCCAGCCCAATAGAGCCACCGATTAGCCCTGTTCCAACCAGTCCAACCTTTTTAAACTCCATTTTACTAAATAGTTTTAGAAAAATGGGGAAGAATCTCTTTAATCTGTGAAACCAACTCTGAAAATTTCTCAAAATTTAAGGATTGAGGACCATCACAAAGCGCTTCTTCTGGATTAGGATGAACTTCAATCAACAAGCCATCAGCCCCAGCAGCAATTGACGCCAGAGAAAGAGGTAAGATTAAATCACTTCTGCCAGAAGCGTGAGAAGGATCAGCAATTACTGGTAAATGGCTCAAACTTTTGATAACTGGTATCGAGCTGACATCAAGCGTATTGCGGGTTGAAGTTTCAAAAGTTCTAATTCCTCTTTCGCAAAGAATAATTTTTTTATTTCCAGCTTTAGCAACATATTCAGCCGCCATTAACCACTCTTCAACTGTGTTGGAAAAACCTCTTTTAATCATTACTGGTTTATCCTGACGACCTACCTCAGTCAAGAGCAAAAAGTTTTGCATGTTGCGTGCCCCAATTTGTAAAACATCGGCATAGTGCGATACCAGCTCAACATCCCTTACATCCATTACCTCAGTAACTATGGGTAAGCCTGTTTCTTCCCGAGCTTGGGCTAAAATTTTTAATCCTTCTTCGCCCAGTCCTTGAAAGCTATAGGGCGAAGTGCGTGGTTTGTAAGCTCCCCCCCTTAAAAAGTTCGCTCCGCATTCTTTGACAAATTTGGCTGTAGAAAGTGTTTGTTCGATAGTTTCAACACTACAAGGCCCAGCCATAAGTCCAAAGTACCCAGCTCCTATTTTTGAATTTCCAATTTTAAAAAAGCTGTCCTCAATTTGGAACTCCCGGCTTACCAACTTGTAAGGTTTTAACACCGGCATTACTTTTTCTACGCCAGGGTAAATAGTCAATGGAAGGTTAGCGATTAATTCCTCATCGCCTATTACACCAATTACTGTCCGGTATTTACCCTTAGAAATATGAGCTTCAAGCCCCGCCTCTTTTAATTTTTCTACTACATGCTCGATATCTCTCTCGGTAGCGCCTGGCTTCATTACCACAATCACTTCTTAATCACCTCCTCATTCAAACTATCCAAGGCATTAAGAAAAATGTCATTTTCTTCTTTGGTGCCAATCGTCATGCGAACATACTTTTCGTAACCAGAACCAAAAATATGTCCGGGTCGAACGATAATTCCTTTTCTGAGTAAAGTTTGAAAAATATTTTCAGAATGAAAAGGCGTCTCAAAAAAAATAAAATTTGCCTGTGTTGGTGTACATTTAAAGCCTCGCTTTTTAAGTTCAAAAAGAATTCGATCCCTTTCGTTAGTAATTAAGGTTCTCCTCCTTAAAACTTCTTCTTCATCGTTGAGACTTGCAATAGCTGCAACCTGACCTAAAGTTCCTACATTAAAAGGTCCGCGAGTTTTGTTTAAGGCTTCAGCTAATTCAACAGGGAAAAATCCATATCCGACACGTAAGCCAGCCAAAGAATATATTTTAGAAAAGGTCCGGGTAACGATAACATTTTTATAACCTTTTTTAATAAAATCCAAACCATCAGGATAGTCCGGCAAAGTAACAAACTCATGATAAGCTTGGTCAAGGAGAACAGTTACATCGTCTGATATCTGATTCAGAAACCACCTGAGCTCCTTTTCAGTAAATATTGTTCCAGCAGGATTATTGGGATTATCTAAAAAAACTATTTTGGTTTTTTCATTCACTGCTTCTAAAATTCCCCTTAAGTCAACCCGATCGTCTCTTAGAGGGACTTGAATTGCTAATGCGCCAGTTAGTTTAGTGGCAATTGGATACATAATGAAAGCTGGTGAAGGCATCACTGCTTCATCGCCAGGTTCTAAAAGACAGCGAGCAGTTAAACTTATAAGCTCATCAGCGCCAGCTCCGATAACAATTTGGTCGATAGGAAAGTCAAACTTTTCAGAAATGGCTTTCCTTAAATAATAAGAATCACTTAAAGGATACTCATTCAAGGTTGGTATTGCTTCTTCAATCGCTTTAATGGCTGACGGAAACGGCGGGAAAGGTGACTCGTTTGAAGCAAGTTTAACTATTTTTTCCAGGCCTAACTCTCGTTTTACCTCGTCGATTGCCTTTCCAGGAACATAAGGTTTAATTTCGCTCAAATATTGCTTAATACGAATCACTTAAATAAACTCCCTGAATTTTTGGTTATTTTAACACATTCTACTAAATTTATCAGAAGGGCAAAATCTGTCGAAAAAGTGAAGTTTTAAATTAAACACAGAAGTTAAAAATTATCAAATAACTAAAAAAATCAGAAATAAACTTTCAATTGAGACTTTAAGTTAAGAAGTGCTCGACCGTGAATTTGAGAAACACGGGACTCAGAAATGCCCATTATCTCGCCTATCTCTCTAAGATTAAAGTTTTTGAAATAATAAAAAATTATCACTTGCCTTTCTCTTCGTGGAAGATGTTTTATGGCTTCTCTTAATAAATCCATTCCTTCTCGCTGTTCGATTAAGTCCAGTGGATCTAATTGCATTTTGTCTTCGAGAACCTCATAAATTGAAGCTTTACTTTCTCCCTCAGGTGTTTGAGTTTTTAAATCTTCGAAAGCAATTATATGAGAGTATCCTATTGCAGAAAGAGCAGCTTGAAAATCCTTTTCTTTATAGCCCAAATAAGCTTTTAGCTCTTCATCTGATGGAGGACGTTTAAGTTGTTCTTCAAGTTTAAAATAAGCTTCTTCTAACTTCTTAGTTTTTATCCTGAGATTACGTGGTAGCCAATCTAGCTTCCGCAAAGAATCAATAATCGCTCCTTTAATTCGCTGGAATGCGTAAGTTTCAAACTTGTAACCTCTCTCTGGATGGAACTTCTCCACTGCTTCAATTAAGCCAATGGTGCCCGCTCCTATTAAATCAGCAATCTCGACACTTCTTGGGGGAAGGCGAGAATAAATCTGACCAGCGATATACTTAACCAAGGGAGCATATAAAAGAACCAGCTTGTTTCGAAGATGAAGGTCGCGGGTCTTAACATAATTTTTCCAGGCTGCTTCTAAATCCAAATCTACCCCTGTTCTCTTGGGTGTGATTTTTTATAAACTTTTTTTAGTCTTTCAACCCCTAATTTTAAATAAACCTGAGTAGTTGACAAAGAGGAATGTCCTAAAACCTCTTGAACTACACGTAAATCTGCCCCACCCTCCAATAGACCAGTTGCCAAAGTATGACGAAAAAGATGTGGATGAAGACGGGATTTCCCGTAAAGTCTCCCGGCGTACTTCCTAAGGATTTTTCGAACACCAGCCGTAGTCAAACGGCCTCCTCGATTGTTTAAAAAAAGTGCTTCAGTTTCCTTACAAAAAAGAAAAGGACGTCCTTTAGAAAGATATGTACGTAATGCCTCTTCAGCTTCAGAATTTATGGGCACTACTCTCTCTTTGTTACCCTTTCCTTTTGCTTTAAGCTCGCAGCGGTCAAAACTGACTGAGTCAAGATTTAGTGATACCAGCTCACTGACTCTCAAACCAGTACCTAAAAGAACTTCAATTAAAGCTTTGTCGCGAAAAACAAGAGGTTTATTGGGTTTAACCATTTCAATCAAGTTTAACAACTCAAAAGAGCTTAAAATTTCAGGGAGTTTTTTCTTTAGTTTTGGAAATGGTAAAAAAACCTCAAAGCTTGAAGGTAAAATTCCTTTGTCCGCTAAGTAGTTTAAGAAAGCTCGCAAAGAAGCTACTTTTCGTGCCATTGTTGCTTCTGAATAGCGCCCCCGAGACAAACCTTTAAGATGAAGATGAGCTATGTATCTTCTTAAAATAATAGGGTTAATTTCTTCAATTGAAATCTTTAACCTATTTAAATATTCAGCAAATTGAAGTAGATCGGCTCGATAAGCTCGAATGGTTTCCGGTGAGTACTTTTTTTCGTAAGTCAGAAATTCTAAAAAATCTTTTATTTTCTCTTTCACAAAAAAATTATAAATTAAATTCCTGATTTTTCGAAATAAAGGCTTTTAAGTCATAAATTGAACGTAAAAAATAAACCTTTCCCCGCTTCTTTTTTGATACTTTTTTATTTAAAGGCGGTAAAAGTCCAAAGCTCACATGCATTGGCTGAAAGTTTTCTGAGTCCGCTCGAGCAATGTAATTAAGTAAGGACCCTAGAGCTGTCGTTAATGGAAGCTTGATTCGCTTTTCGCCTTTTAAATATCTTAAAGCATTAAGGCCCGCAACTATTCCGGTAGCTGCAGACTCAATATATCCTTCAACCCCTGAAAGTTGACCAGCAATAAACAATCCTGGAAAGTCACAAAACTCAAGCGTAGAGTCTATTAGCGAAGGTGAATTAAGATAAGTATTGCGATGCATTACCCCAAATCGAACAAACTCAGCTTTACGTAAAGCTGGAATTAAACGAAAAACTCTTTCTTGTTCTGACCATTTTAAGCTGGTCTGAAAACCGACTAAGCTATATAAATCACCTTTAACATTGTCCCGCCTTAGTTGAGCTACTGCATAAGGAAGCTCACCTGTACGCGGATCAATCAAGCCAACTGGTTTTAAACAACCAAAAAGAAGAGCTTGCTTGCCGCTCCGTGCAACTTCTTCAATCGGCTGACAAGCAGAAAAATAAATTTCCTTTTCAAAATCTTTAGGTTTTACTCGCTCTGCTTTAACCAGCTCATTCCAGAAATTTTCATATTCTTCTTCTCTCAAAGGACAGTTAATGTATGTCCCTTCGCCTTTATCATAGCGATTAGCTTCAAAAGCTTTACTCATATCAATGGATTGTCTGTAAACAATAGGAGAAGCTGCATCATAAAAATATAATCCTTTCTTTCCAGTTATTTTAAAAAGCTCTTGAGCTAAACTGTTCGAAGTCAAAGGTCCAGTTGCAATAATGAGAGGTCTCTCTCCGGGTAATTTTTTTATTTCTTTTCGAATAACTTTTATTCTTGGATGGTTCTGGATCATCTTTGTTATTTTCTTTGAAAAAAGCTCTCTATCAACCGCTAAAGCTTGGCCTGCTGGCACCTGGCATTCTTCAGCCACTTTTATTATTAACGAGCCTAAAAGTTTCATTTCTTCTTTTAATAACCCGGCTGCTTTCTCCGGATTTTTTGAGCGAAAAGAATTGGAACACACTAACTCAGCTAGGTATGAAGTGTGATGGGCAGGAGTTTGCTTTTTAGGACGCATTTCATATAACAGAACTTCAACCCCGCGCTGAGCCAATTGCCAGGCAGCTTCACTACCGGCCAGCCCTCCCCCAATTATTTGAACCTTCTCTTCTGGCATATTCACTAAATTATTTTATCTTAACAATAAAATTCAGCGAATTTTGAAAATTACGAGCTCTCTCGACATCTTTAGAATTTTCCCTTAGGTTATCCGCCACTTCATAATTTGCCGATTTTTGGTATTCTTTCTCTATGAAGTTTCCTTATTTCGAGCTTCTCAAAAAAAGTTGGCAATTCTGCTGGAAGTATAGGATTTTGTGGATTTTTGGTTTGTTTGTTCCAGCAAGCTATTCGGTTCCAAATTTTAGTTTGGGCTACAACTTCCCTAATTTCAGTCAAATCGAGAAATCTGAGATTTTTTCCGAACAGCAAGCTTTTGCTGATTTTCTGAAAGACATAAACCCGGTTCTAAAATTCTTAAAGGCGCACCTCTTCTGGGTAATTTTTTTTGCCAGCCTTTTTCTGTTCATTATTATTATTATTCAAATCTTAAGCTGGCTTTCCAAACCTGCTCTTATTAAGCTAGTAGAATTAAAAGAAACTCAAGATAAAAATCCCTCGCTTATTGAAGGCCTTCAGTGGGGGCAAAAATATTTCTTTCGTTATGTTTTAGCAGGATGGTGTCTCTGGATTCCATATTTAATACTAATTTCGATTCCAATAATTGGCCTTATCCTTTCTCTATTAATGCTTTTTAAGAATGTTTCACTTTCTTTAGCTTCTTTCTTTCTTTTTTTGTTTTTGCTTCTTATTTTGGCCCTTTTGTCTATTCTTTTTTCTCTTACAACCGAACTTGTCCATCGTAAAGTTGTAATTGAAAATAAAAAAGTTTTGGAAGCAGTAAATGAAGGCTTGATGTTGTTTTTTAAGGAGTGGCAAAAAGTAGCTCTTATCTGGCTAATATCACTGGTTGTCTCTTTTGCTTTTGGTTTGCTTTTTTTGATTGTAGTCTTGCCACTATTTTTGGCTTTTATAAGTTCAACATTTTTTTTAGTTTTTTTTAAATCTCAAGGAAGCGCTTTTTTATTTTTTGTTTTGATTTTTTCAGTTTTTCTACTTGTTCTTACTACAGTTTCATTATTTGCTAAAGCAATATCTGGCACCTTACTAACTAACTACTGGACGCTAAGTTACTTAGAGATACAAAAAGCTAAGCAAACTTTGCTTCAGCCCAGTTTACCTTTAGAAACAGAAACTTAAAAGGAGGGTAAATGGAAAAAGTTGATCTTTTAATTAAAAACTGTGCCGTTTTAACTATGAACCGAAGGGAAGATTTCTTTGCTAATGGAGCCGTCGCGATAAAAAACGGAAAAATTGTGGCTGTTGGCTCTGAAAACGAAATTGTTGTTTCCTACCAAGGAGAAAAAAACATTGACGGCAATGGAAAACTGGCTCTTCCCGGCTTAATCAACACTCACACCCACGCGGCAATGGTTTACTTTCGTGGTTTGGCCGATGACTTACCGCTTAAAGAGTGGTTAGAAAATTATATCTGGCCAGCTGAAGCTAAATATGTAAATCCCGATTTTATTCGTAAAGCAATTAGACTGGCTTGCCTGGAGATGCTTAAAGGTGGGATCACTTCATTTTGCGATATGTACTTTGCCGAAGATGAAGCTGCAGAAGAAATTGAAAAGATTAGACAGAGAGCTTTTCTTGGCGAGGGTTTACTTGATTTCCCCACGCCCATTTCTAAAACTCCAGAAGAAGGTTTAAAGCGAGTCGAAAACTTTATTTTTTCCTTTAAACAAAGTAAATTAATTTTCCCAGTTATCGCTCCACACGCTGTTTATACCTGCTCAAAAGAACTTCTAAAAAAAGCAAAAGACTTAGCAGAAAAACACCAAGTTCTTTTGCACATTCACTTAGCTGAAGAAGCCTGGGAAGTAGAAAAAATTAAAAAAGAGTTTGACGCTACTCCTGTTGAATACTTAAACAGCCTTGGCTTTCTTGGAGAAAAAGTAAGCCTGGCCCATGCTAACTGGCTGGAAGAAAAAGATATTGAAATATTAGCTAAGACAAAAACCGGTGTTTCTCATAATCCAGAAAGCAATATGAAGTTAGCCACCGGCGTCTGTCCTGTGCCCAAACTGATTTCAAAAGGAGTAAGTGTAGGATTGGGAACTGATGGCGCTTCAAGTAATAATAATTTAGATTTATTTGGTGAAATGTCTACTACAGCCCGTCTTCATAAAATCTGGAATAAAGACCCCGCCTGCTTAAAAGCTAAAGAAGTAGTCAAAATGGCAACTATCTGGGGAGCTGAAGCTCTGGGGGTAGCCGATTATCTTGGTTCGCTGGAAACAGGCAAGCTGGCTGATTTAGTTCTTCTTAATATTAAAAAACCCCACCTTGTTCCAGTTTTTGATTTCTACTCGCACCTTGTTTATGCAGCTAAAAGCAGCGATGTTGATACCGTCATAGTCAATGGAGAAATAGTTGTGGAAAACGGTCAATGCTTAACCTTAAGCGAGGAAGAAGTGCTGGCTGAAGCTCTGGAATTCGGAGAAAAAGTTCGAAAAGATTTGGGAATAGCCCAAAACACTTAAAATTTACTATCCAAAAAGTTTTCTTAAATTTAAAGCTACATTTTTGCTTTTTTCAAAGCAGTTGCGCAAGGGCAGTTTCTTTCTGAAGAAATTAAAGGAATAGCTTCCTTTATCAAGCTTTCAACATCAGAATTCATCTGAGAAGCAACTTCAACTACCTCTTCAGCAGTCAAACTTCCTTTTGAAATTCCAGCTGCCATATTGGCAATCAAGCCAATTCCTGCATAACAAATCTCAAGTTCGCGTGCTAAAACTACTTCGGGAACCCCCGTCATTCCCACTACATCACCACCTAACAACTGGAAAGCCTTTATCTCAGCTGGAGTTTCAAAACGTGGTCCTTCAGTGCAAACATAAACAGCGGCTGGATGAAAATTCAATTCAAGATTAGTAGCTGCTTCTATTAAAAAACTTCTTAATTCAGGGCAGTAAGGTTCAGTAACGTCAACATGATAAACCTCGCCTTCCTTATCATAAAAAGTGGTTGGCCGACTCTTTGTAAAGTCTATAAAGTTATCAAATAACGCGAGACTACCTGGCAACATCAGTTTATTGAGACTACCTACTGCTGAGGTTGCCAAAATTCTTTTTACCCCTAACTTTTTCAAAGACTTAAGATTGGCACGAAAATTTATCTGACCTGGAGATAAGCTATGCCCAACCTTGTGACGAGGAAGAAAACAAACCTTTTTACTTGCAATCATTCCTTTGAAAAGCTCTACTTCACCGTATTCAGTAGATACGACTAGTTTTTCAGCTTTCTCTAAAAAGCCGGGGTGATAAAAACCACTACCACCAATAATTGCCAGTTCAATCTTTTCCACAAAAAAAATTATAACTAATTAAAAACAAAATTTTCCATTAAAATATGTAGCAGTAGTTTCTAGTTTTTGGAAATTTCCCGAATGAGAAGAGCGAACTGAACCGGCTACTACATTTCTAAAAAAGAGAAAGTATTTGATAACTATACAGCTAATTAGCACAGTTTTTAATAAACTGAGAGTGATTTTTAACTAAAGACTGAATTTCTTTAAAGTTAGGATGTTCAGCCGTTATCAAGAGTTCAAACAAGGCTATTTCCGCCGAACTAATTATGGCTCCGCTTGTTTCTAAACGTCTCAGAGCTAATTCTTTTAGATGAGAAAACCGTGAAGAAACGCAATCATCTAAAACAAAAACCATATAACCTGCACTTAAAGCGTCCAAAGCAGTTTGCAACAAGCATACATGAGTTTCGACACCAATAAGAACTAAAGAGTTCCGCCCTTTTGATTGAATTTCTTTTTTGATAAAAGGATCTTTAAATAAGCTAAAGGACATTTTATTAAAAGGTTGATAACTTTTACCTAATACTTCTTTTATCGGTTCGACTGTTTGCCCGAGTTTTTCCGAGTTTTGCTCGCTCACAATAATAGGTACCTTTAAAATTTTAAAAGCCTCAATGACCATTGCTGACGCTTTAGCAAGCCTTTCGAAATCCGGAACTACCTTTTCGAAACAACTTTGGATATCAATCACTAAAAGTAAGGCATCACTTGTTTTTAACATTGCTGGCATATTTTCCTCCTTGTTTTTATTTTTATATTTTAAATAT
>FMSI01022726.1_pt1 | contig 46500 bp, 24 predicted proteins | sample 1504471 | NCBI WGS metagenome assembly FMSI01 (sample SAMEA4475357, study PRJEB15587) | soil metagenome | biome: Soil; feature: Field | place: India | collected 2015-03-11 | depth 0 m
ACGCAAGACGCAAAACTACATTCGAAAAGCTGCCAACTGCAGTACAACGACGATTAATTGTGATGCAGTTAGTGGAGCAAGGGATTGTACCTGAGTTTGACATGGTTGAAAAGCTACGGTTACACAAAGAAACACCCATTAGCATAAGCCCTAAACAACGTGTCCTATGCAGCCGCACAGGCAAGATTCGAATTGTACCCGAACAAAGTGCAGCTAACAAAAGGCCACAATTTAGTCGAAAGCAAAAACAGGTTAACTTCGATAGTAGGGCAGGGGACGTTGATTTCGACGGGCTGAGATTGCACTGGCAGATCATACAGCGACGAGGAAGTGTAAGATTGCCGGTGTCTCATCAGTGTGAGTTGTTTGATGTTGATAAGGTTGGTCCGGGGGCGATCTTACGCCACTGGCGGGCTGGGGACAGATTCCAACCAATCGGCTTGTCGAAGGCAGTCAAATTACAAGACATTTTTACTAACCTCAAAATCCCGAAGCCACAGCGGCATCGGTTGGTCATTGCGCAAACGCTTGCAGGCGAGATCTTTTGGGTTGAAGGCCTGCGGATTGGTGAGCGATTCAAGCTGGTCAACCAAACGCGCCGGTTGTTGCGTTGGACGTGGGAAAGATTATAGTCTCGGTTTGTTGCCTTTGCGATGGCGGAGTGGTAATGTTAGCCAAGCCGATTTAAACCAGGCATGTTAAACGATAAACGCGACAATTTCGACCGTGAGCCGAAGCGCCCGCCAGAATTGCGGGTCTCACCGCGCACATGGCTGGTATGGGCTGTGGTCATTAGCGGCATAGTGATGTTGTTGCTTGTGCGCGAGCGAATGCAACCCAGACCGCAATTGCTCACGCACGCCCAGTTCATGGAAAAAGTTGACGCAGGATTGATCAATCATGCCGTCATCAACTATGACCTGCAGTCTGCTCTGGCAACCGTCGAAGGCGAATACTTTCAGACCGACCCAGCAGGCAAGCAAACCAAAGTACCGTTCAGCGCCAAAGTCAGGCTCACAGAAGAGATAGAAAACAAGCTTTACAAGACAGGCAGATTCGAACCGCATCAGCCAAACACATTTTGGATAGGCGTGCTGACGTACCTGTTGCCGTTCTTTTTGGTCGGTTTATTCGTGTGGTTCGTGTTTATCAGACAAATCCGGATGGCAGGTAAAGGCGCACTTAGCTTCGGCAAAAGCCGAGCACGCTTGATGACGAAGGAAAAAAACAAGGTCACATTTAAAGATGTTGCCGGCATTGACGAAGCAATCGAGGAGGTGTCAGAACTCGTTGAATTCCTTAAAGACCCGAAGAAATTCCAACGGCTTGGTGGCCGCATACCTAAAGGCGTGCTAATGGTCGGCCCACCTGGCACAGGCAAGACACTCTTGGCAAGGGCAATTGCAGGCGAAGCAGATGCCGCGTTCTTCAGCATAAGCGGGTCGGACTTTGTGGAAATGTTTGTTGGCGTTGGCGCCAGCCGTGTACGCGACATGTTCGAACAAGCACGCAAACACACGCCGTGTCTTGTGTTCATTGACGAAATAGACGCCGTGGGCCGCAGCCGTGGTCACGGCCTCGGGGGCGGAAACGATGAGCGTGAACAAACCCTAAACGCGCTACTGGTCGAAATGGACGGGTTCGACACGCGCGAGGGCATAATTGTAATTGCTGCAACCAACCGGCCGGATGTGCTAGATCCTGCCCTGCTGCGGCCCGGTAGGTTCGACCGGCAAGTTGTAGTGAACCTGCCCGATGTACGCGGGCGCGAGGCAATACTCAAGGTACACGCTAAAAATGTCAAATTGGACCCTTCAGTTGACCTTTCTGTGATTGCGCGCAGCACGCCCGGGTACTCAGGGGCCGAGCTTGCAAACCTGCTCAATGAAGCTGCGTTGCTGGCGGCGCGGCTTGGTAAAAAAGCCGTTACGATGGCTGAGCTGGAAGAAGCACGCGATAAGGTCAGGTGGGGACGTGAACGGCGCAGCCTGGCAATGACAGATGAAGAAAAACGCTCCACTGCTTGGCACGAGGCCGGCCACGCCCTTGTAAATGTGTTGCTCGAACACACCCACCCGTTGCACAAGGTCACCATCATCCCGCGCGGTCAGTCGCTCGGTTCGACAATGTCACTGCCAAAAGACGACATGTTTAACCGGCGCAGAAACGAGATGCTGGACATGATCACAGTCATGATGGCCGGTCGGATAGCCGAAAGAATAGTTTCAGGCGACATTTCAACCGGTGCAGCCGGCGACATCCAACAGGCAACCAACCTCGCCCGCGCAATGGTCACGCAGTGGGGCATGAGTGAGCGACTCGGCATGGTCCAATACGGCAATGACGATGAGTATATTTTCCTCGGCCGCGACTTTACTCGCACCAAGTCATACAGCGAACAAACCGCACGTGAAATAGACGACGAAATCCGTAAAATCATTGACCAATGTTACAGGCGCGCCGAGCAGTTGATTAACAACAACCGTGATAAGCTCGAGGTGCTGGCCAATGCTTTGCTCGAATACGAAACGCTCGACGGTGACCAGGTGCGCGAAATCATTCAGACCGGCAAGTTGACGCTTCCACCGCGCGAATCTGCACCCGGGCCGTTACTTGGTGCACCGGCGGGCACACCGTTGCCAGAGGCACCTGCTAAACCTGCGTCGCCGCAGCTCCCAGGCCTAGGTGCACCCGCCCCTGCACCTGCGTGAGTAGAACGAACTTTCCAAACCGAAACTTTGACGGTCCAATTGCAAGGGCGGGGAACTGGACGTCGAGATGTCTCCTATGGATTTTGTACGTAGCTTAAAACCAAGGGGTTGACGCCGTTTTTGCAAGGCTCTAGTTTTGGGCAATGATAATTGCGCCATCAATGCTGGCCGCAAATCATGGCCGCCTTGCGCAAGAAGTGCTCCGAGCCTCACGGTCCGGGGCAGAGTGGCTGCATTGGGATATAATGGACGGGCATTTCGTGCCGAACATTTCGTTCGGCCCTGAGCATGTGCGCACACTACGGCCGCTGACGAAAATGTTTTTCGACGTCCACCTCATGTGCAGCAAACCTGAGATTTTGCTAGAACCCTTTGCAAAAGCCGGTGCAGACCAGATCACTGTGCATGTCGAGCTCGGTGAGCGTGTCGCGCCGTTGCTCTGGAAAATAAGGGCGCTTGGGAAAAAGGTAGGGCTATCACTTAACCCGCCTACGCCAATGTCGCTGGTTGAGCCATTCCTCAACCAAATAGACAACTTGCTTGTGATGACGGTTAATCCAGGTTTCGGCGGGCAGTCGTTCATCTTCGAGACACTACCCAAAATCCAACAAGCACGCGCATGGCGCGATAGCCGAGGGCTTGACTTTCGGATAGAAGTGGATGGTGGCATAAACTTTAACACAGTAAGCGAATGCGCCTGGGCCGGCGCGGACACGTTCGTCAGCGGCACAACTTTGTTCGGCAGCAAAAACCTCAAACGCGCAGTCGCAAAGCTGCGCGCAGCAGCGGTCCAAGCTGCAACTCAGCGACCTGCAAACGAACAACTCGTAACAAATAGCTGATGATACGTTGCAATGACGCAGATCAAGTTCGGCACTGACGGTTGGCGCGGCGTAATTGCCGAGGATTTCACATTCGCGAACGTTGCACGCGTGAGCCAAGCGGCGGCAGACTACTGGCTTGCTAACCCCGTAAAAGGAACCGAACAAAAAGTTGTTATCGGGTTCGACCGCAGATTCTTATCCGACGAATTCGCCGCATGCACAGCCGAGGTATTTGCAGCGAATGGCTACCGGGTTGTGCTCACCCCGGTTGCCTCACCCACGCCAACGATTTCGTTTGCAGTAAAACAACTCCATGCCGTAGGTGGTGTGATGATAACCGCAAGCCATAATCCCCCCAAGTTTAACGGGTTCAAACTCAAAGCTCACTACGGCGGTTCAGCCGACCCGGCAATATGCCAAGCAGTAGAAAGTTTTGTTGACAAACACCCGATTAACCGAATGAAACTCGCCGATGCCATTTCCAAAAGGCGCGTGATCATCAAAGACCTCCGGCCAGTGCATTACGAAGCAGTCAAGCGACTCGTCAATTTCAAGTTGATCGCGCGTTCAGGCATACGTTTCGCCCACGAAGCACTGTTTGGCTCTGCAGCAGGGTGCTTCGAGCAGTTACTGGCCGGCACAACCTGCAAAGTCACCACGCTTAACGCTGAACACGATCCGTTGTTTGGCGGACTTAATCCGGAACCAATCGAGAAAAACTATGTCCGGAGCAAAGCGTTCCTAAAAAAACATCCGCATGATCTTTGCCTTGTGACAGATGGCGACGGCGACAGAGTGGGCGGCATGGACGGCCGCGGACGATACCTCACGACACACCAGATCATCTGCCTGATACTTTACCATCTTGTCAAAAATCGCCAGGGCAGGGGACGCGTCGTCAAAGCGCTTACTACGACATCAATGCTAGACAAGATGTGTGCTGCGTACGGGCTCGAGCTTTTGGAGACTGGGGTAGGGTTCAAATATATCTGCGCCGAAATGTTGAATGGGAATGTTCTGCTTGGCGCAGAGGAAAGTGGTGGGATCGGGTTCCAAGGGCACATACCAGAACGCGACGGGCTTGCCGCCGGTCTGATGTTGCTAGAACTGCTCGCAACCGAGCGTGTTTCAATTAACAAATTACTCGCGCGGCTCGAAATACAGTTCGGCCCACACAGGTACGGCCGAATTGATACAGCGTACCCACTTGAAAAACGCGCGGCGTTGATGGACCATCTCAAGCTTAATCCACCAACACATCTACTGCGGTCACCTGTGGCAGAGGTGAAAACATTCGACGGCGTTAAATTCATCGCAACAGACACCTCCTGGCTGATGTTGCGCGGCTCCGGCACCGAGCCAATCCTCCGAATTTACGCAGAAGCAAAGACTGAATCTGATGTCGCCAGGTTACTGCGCTTCGGCCTCAAACTTACAAAGGCGGTTTGAGGCGGACGTGCACTTGTATTTTGTGAATCTGCTTGTTTCTCACGCAGTCGAATTTTCTTTTGCTGTTGGTCAAGCTTGAGTAAGCTAGCTTGCCACTGAAACAGGAAATGGATACCGCGTACATCAGGAATTTCTGCATTATTGCGCACATTGACCACGGCAAGACAACGTTGTCAGACCGGTTGTTGTTGCGCACGGGACTGATTTCCGAACGCGAGTTCCAAGAACAGTTTCTTGATTCAATGGACCTCGAACGCGAACGCGGTATCACAATCAAAGCGCACCCGGTCACAATGTATTACAAGGCACGGAACGGCAAAACCTACGAGCTAAATCTGATTGATACGCCTGGACACGTTGACTTTTCGTATGAGGTTGCACGCAGCCTCACCGCATGCGAAGGCGCACTGCTTATCATTGACGCGTCACAGGGTGTCGAGGCACAAACAGTGGCAAATGTCCACCTCGCAGCTAAACACAACCTCGTAATCATCCCTGTCATTAACAAAATTGACCTGCCACATGCAAATGTCGCCCAAACAAAAGCGCAGTTGGAAGATATCCTCGCCATCCCTGCTGAGACAGCAATTCTTGCCAGTGCTAAGGAAGGGATCGGCATAGACCAAATCTTGGAAGCAATCATCGAACGAATTCCACCACCAAAACCGACAGGACAGGGGACTCTCCAAGCGTTAGTGTTTGACTCGTGCTTTGACGCATACAAGGGCGTCGTAGCGCACGTGCGGGTGTTCAACGGTGTGCTGCGGGCCGGCACACACATCAGGTTGGTCCATACTGGCAAGGTGTACGAGGTTAAGGAGGTGGGAAGCTTCAACCCGAAACCTTACGCGCGCGAAAAACTACAAGCCGGCGAAACCGGTTATGTCGCAGCCAACATCAAAAGCCCACTCGAACTCAAGATCGGCGATACCATCACAGACGCGCGCAACCCCAGCGCCGCGTTGCCGGGCTTCAAAGACGTACACCCGATGGTGTTTTGCGGAATCTACCCTATCAATAACGCAGACTACGAACGACTCAAAACCAGCATGGCCAAACTACAATTGAACGACCCGGCATTTGTGTATCAGCCTGAGACCTCCGTTGCCCTCGGGTTCGGTTTTAGATGCGGTTTTCTTGGGTTGCTGCACCTTGAAATAGTGCAGGAACGGCTCCGGCGCGAGTATGACATGGACATTATCGCTACGTACCCGAGTGTGGTTTACCGTGTCACACTCAGGGCCGGCACGGTAAAACTCGTGGACAACCCTGCTTTTCTACCTGAACCGAACTACATCGAAAAAATCGAGGAACCAATTGTCAGGGCTTATATCATCTGTCCAAACGAAAACATTGGCGACATGTTGGCTTTGATAACCGAAAAACGCGGCAACGTCGAGCACACAGAAACGCTCGACCCGAAACGTGTCATGCTCACCGCAATTTTGCCACTTAATGAGATACTGGTTGATTTTCACGACCGGATCAAAAGCATCACACACGGATACGGCTCGATGGATTATGAACAGGTAGGGTATGCCGAGTCAGATATGGTAAAGCTAGAAATGCTCGTGAACGGAGAACCCGTGGACGCCTTTTCGAGCATTGTCCATCGGACCAAGGCGGAATCACGGGGTAGGGCATTGGCAGCCAGACTTAAAGAACTTATTCCACGCCAGCAATTTCAGGTTGCAATCCAAGCTGCGATCGGCGGAAAAATAATCGCGCGCGAGACTGTTAGCGCACTGCGCAAAGACGTCACGGCCAAATGTTACGGCGGGGACATCACCAGAAAACGCAAACTGCTCGAAAGGCAAAAAGAAGGCAAAAAACGAATGAAAACCTTCGGCAAAGTCAACATACCGCCCGAGGCGTTCCTCGAAGTGTTGAAAATTTGAGTGCGCCGGGCGACGTTCGTGTTCACGAGATAGAGCAGGTATGAGTTGTCGTGACTGGATACGCCCGCTGTAAAAGCACTAATTACTTCAGGCAATGTGACTGAACAACCAAGTAAGAACGCTCTTAATGAACCTTTTCAAAGGCATTGTACGGTGGTTTTCCTCTAGAACCGTTCGGCAAGCGGTTGCTGCGCATAAACACGTTCGGAAACTGCTCAGGGCACAGCGAGACCTTTTGTCGCCTCAAGCTGTTGCAGGGCTGGCAATTGCGCTTGAGGCGTTGCGTACAGCCGTTACAACGGGCGCCGGCAAGCAAGAGCTGCTAAATCAAATGGCTGCGCTGGAGGCCGCAGCTAACAAATGGTTGATCCCTTATCCGCATCGCGCTTGGCGCGAAAACGTCGAAGTCCTATTGGTCGCAATCGCAGTTGCAATGGGTATCCGGACTTTTTTCCTGCAGCCCTTCAAAATCCCAACCGGCTCAATGCAACCCACTTTATGGGGCGTTACGTCAACAAATTTGATTGACCACCCCGAAATCGAATTTCCCAAAGGTCTGGCGCGAATACGCCACTGGTTTGCTGGGACGCGGTATGTGCACCTGGTCGCCAAAACCGATGGACCTTTGGAAGCCGTCAGCCGGCCATGGCCACCCGTGATTTTCAGCATCTTTCAGCGAGTTCGAATCGGCGGCAAATGGCACATAATATGGTTCCCACCAGACTACGGTGCGCCACCCGCCGGTACACTCGAAGCAAGAGCCGGACTACAACCCGGAAAGGTGTATCGCAAAGGCCAGGATGTAATTAGGCTCAAGGTAATTGCCGGCGACTACCTTTTCGTTGACAGGTTTGCCTACAACTTCCGCCGGCCACGCCGCGGCGAGATAGTCGTCTTCGAGACGCGCGGTATCCAGGCAATGCCACCAGACCAACAAAACACATTTTACATCAAACGTCTCGTCGGACTCGGCGGTGAAACCCTCGCCTTGGAAAGAGATTACCTCGTGACTGGTGTACCAATCATAGGCACAGGCCTCGTAGGCCACCTCACCATAAACGCCAAGCCACTACCGCTTTCTGACCCTCGCTTCTGTAACCTGTATTCGTTTGGAAACCCGCCACGCAACACCACTACGCTAACGTACCAACCAAATTTGTACCTAGGTCACGAACTGCGTGGTCTGCTTGGCCCCGGCCAAAGCTATAAAATTCCACCCCACCATTATTTCGTATTAGGTGACAACACTTTCAACAGCTTCGATTCCAGGTTCTGGGGCTCATTCCCACAACAAAAAGTCATTGGTAAGGCCTTTTTCGTCTACTGGCCAATAAGTAGCCGTTTTGGTTTTGGATATCTTTAGCCAGCACCTGTTTTCCATCCCCCTTTTTTTCAAACCACTTTTCATTTCGCCACGCCTATATCAATCTGGCCGACGCGCCGCACGCTACCACGGTATAACCCCCGAACCTGCCCATTCCAACCGTTCTTTCACATCCCGACGTAATCTCGCCACACCTCACCAACCGCTCGTCTCAGCCGCCCGTGCATTCGCTTACGGAGCCGCCCCACACATCCAAAAAACAACCAAAACACTATCCACCCGCAAGCCTGCACTCATCTGACCCACAAATCCCGCACCCGAAAACACATCAGCAGCAACTCCTATGAGTTTGTAGCTTTAGTGCCTATTGGCGGGCCAGAAAATCTCAAACAGGCCAAACCAAACAGAAATGAAACCAAATCAATTAGTGTCGCACAATATATGTTATATGTAATGTTTGTTTCTCGCTTTTTGAAGCCTTTCTGCCGAACTCTTACTATCCAAACACCAAAACTTTAGGACGACGCTGTTGAATCGGAAGCTCCTATACAAATTGGGTGGGCAATCGAACGCCTGACCAAAGGAGGCTTGTGTAAAGGGCTTCGTACTCTGCGACGGTGCGTCCCCAAGAGAAATCGGCACCCATGGCATTTTGGCGATAAAAGCGGAATAGGACTGGCTGGCTGTAAAGCGCCAACGCCTTGTAAATTGCTTTTGTCAGCGCGCGGCCTGAATACTCGGAGAATTTAATCCCTGTTGGAGCATCTGGGTTTTCGGTGATATCAGTTACTGTGTTGTCCAAGCCGCCCGTGGCCCGCACGATTGGGATGGCTCCGTATCGTTGGGCGTACATCTGATTCAAGCCACAAGGCTCGAAAAGTGAAGGTACAATAAAAAAGTCGCACCCGGCTATTACCCTGTGGGACAACGCTTGGTCAAAGCCGTGGTTGGCCGAAAGCTTGTTGGGAAAGCTCTCCGCAAGTCGGCTGAATGCATTGCGAATTGTGGGTGAGCCAGTTCCAACAAGTACAAACTGCATTTCTAAGGCGGGCAGTAGCTCTGCTAGGGCGGCAAGCAAAATGTCTAGGCCCTTTTGCGCGGCTAACCGAGTTACGATACCGAAAAGGGGTGTCTTTGGTTGATCAGGTAGCCCAAGCTCACACTGCAGTGCGCGTTTTTGAGCAGCTTTGCCTCGCAGGTCCCGGGCCGAGAAATGGTGATTGATAAAAGGGTCGCTTTCTGGATTCCATTCCTCGTAATCAACACCGTTCAATATGCCAATCAAATCGGCTTGCCGTTTGCGAAGAACGCCGTCGAGGCCATAACCAAACTCGGCGGTCGTTATCTCGCGTGCGTACCTTGGGCTTACGGTTGTTATTAAATCCGCATAAACAATGCCGGCCTTCAGGCAGTTTAACTGCCCGTAAAATTCAACCCCCTCAGGGTTGAAATAGTCCCACGGCAAGTTCGTGAGGACGAATTTACCCGAATCAAATATTCCTTGGTAAGCAAGATTGTGAATTGTAAAGCAGACTTTTGGTGCGGTTGTCCATCCTTCACGCCACCGCTGGTGCCAAATCGCCAGGGCCGCTATGCCGGTCTGCCAGTCGTGCAAGTGAACGATATCCGGCTGCATGGGCAAATGCCTGGCCAAGTAGGCTACAGCCTTGGAAAAGAAAATGAACCGCTCTGCGTTGTCGGGGTAATCCAGACCGTTTTGTTGATATAGCGCCGGCCTATCATAAAATTCGTTCTCAACAAAATAAACGCGCAGGTTTCTTTCGGGTTCAAGTGTCCAAACACGAGCTGCCACTACGCTCGCGCCGAGTGGAAGAAAGATTTTGTGGTCGTGGGGCTTTATTTCTGCGGCTTGCTGGCGGATACCGCCATACAGCGGTGTTACCACGGCAACCTCATGGCCACGTCGTGCCAACCATTTCGCAAGCCCACCAACCATATCGGCAAGCCCGCCTGTCTTCGAGTACGGATACACCTCGCTGCTGGCCATTAAAACCCGCATCGGACAACAAAAAACTTTACCGTGTTAGCCTGTCCACACCCATGTATTGCCGGAGTGGTTCTGGTATCACAACTGTGCCATCGGCCTGCTGGTATTGCTCGATCAACGCCACAAACAACCTTGCCAGCGCAGTGCCGCTGCCGTTGAGGATATGAGGAAACCTGTTTTCGCCGGTGGCACTTTTGTAGCGCAAATTCATTCGTCGGGCCTGAAAATCCTCGCAGTTGGACACACTCGACACCTCAAGATAGCTCCCCTGCCCTGCTGCCCAAACTTCTATGTCGTATGTCTTCGCGCTGGCAAAACCCAGGTCGCCGGTGCACAACTCTACAACCCGATAGTGCAAGCCAAGCAATTGCAGCACGCGCTCGGCGTCATTCACCATTTTCTCGAGCTCGTCATACCCATGCTCAGGCTTCACTATCTTGACCAATTCAACCTTGTCAAACTGGTGCACACGAATCATGCCGCGCGTGCTCACTCCGGCTGCACCTGCTTCACTGCGAAAACACGGTGTGTACGCGCAATAACAAATCGGCAACTGACCCTCCGCCAGAATTTCATCCCGATGAATGTTTGCCAGCGGCGTCTCCGCAGTGGGGATCAGATACAACTTGCCAAGTGTTGAATTGTCCGTCCCCTCACGCACGGCATAATATTGATCTTCAAACTTTGGGAATTGTCCAACCCCCTCAAGGCAATGTGACCCAACCAACAGCGGCGGCCAGATTTCAATGTAACCATGTTGCCGTGTGTGCAGCTCGAGCATGAACTGAATCAAGCTGCGCTCGAGCCGTGCGCCCATGTCTGTAAAAAGCACAAAGCCGCTCCCGGAAAGTTTCACTCCCCGTGCAAAGTCAACTAACCCCAGGCTCTCGCACAATTCAAGGTGCGTCCAGGGTCTGAAATCAAAATGCGGTTTTTTTCCATACTCGCGAACAATGATGTTGTCTTCGGCCGATTTGCCCGTTTTCACCGATTCGTGCGGTAAGTTCGGCAGCCGCAACATTACCTGACGCCTTGCTGATTCGATTTCGGCAACTTGCTTTTCCAACGCAGCAATCTGGTCGCCTATCTGGCGTGCTTCGGTCTTTCTGGCTTCAGCCTCTGCCGTCTTGTTTTGCCCTAGCAAAATGCCGATCTGCTTCGAGACTTGATTCCGCTTCGACCGCAGCGCATCAATCTCGGCAATCAGCCTGCGCCACTGTTCGTCGAGCTGGAGGATTTCATCTACCTTGGTTTCATCCCCTGCCCCACGCGTGGCCAGCCGAGCCCGCACATAATTTGCTCTGTCCCTGATTAGCTTAACGTCAAGCACCCGCGAAGTATACGCGCGGTGTAATCCACCTGCAAGATTGGCATTGAAAAAGGTTATCCCTGCACTACATAAGTGCGCTCTTGAAATAGAATCGCGAATTACGCATACAACGCACACACAATCTGCCTCCCTTTAACCTACTCCGCTGATTCAGAGCCACCAATCCTCTAGAATATAGCAACAAAAAAAAGAACTAATGTATGGCTGAGTGTTTAGCGACGCCGGATAATTCCTGCAACCTGTCCCTTAACAAGAAAAAACGCCAGCACAGGCAACAAAGGGCCGTATAAAATCTCTTGGTGTGGTGGGTGGGGCGCTGTGTTACAGGCCGATGGCCAGACACTTGCTGATCGGTTGCTCGCGATTATATTTGGTAGCAGACACTAATAATGATGGCAAGCCGGTTAAAGGATTTGTGGGTTGCCAGCACAGTTGTGTGCTTTGTGGTGCAGATATGGGCAGTAACAGAGTCAGTGGTGCTAGCCCAATTCGTTATTCACATTTCAGCCGATGGCCTCGGTGCGCTTCAACTCGAGCAACTGCTTGTGGGTACGCCTGAGTGTTACCCGAATCTCCGACGGCTCGTGAGAGAAGGGGCTAGCACTTTCAACGCGCGATCTGATTATCATTATACCGATACTCTGCCGAACCATTTTTGCATGATAACCGGCCGGCCTGTGCTGCAGCCCCCTGGACAGCCTGAAACACTGCATCACGGTTACATTTACAACTACATGGAACCCGGCTGGACGATCCACACAATGGGTAATACCCAAATTGGCTACATCGCCAGTGTGTTTGATGTTGTCCATGACCATGGACTGAAAACTGCATTTTTTGCTAGCAAAGGCAAGTTGGCCATTTGCTATCAAAGTTACAACGCTGAAAACGGTGCGCCGGACACTGTCGGTGACGACAATGGCCGAAACAAAATTGATTATGCTCTGGTCACCGACTACGACAGCACCACGTTGATGCGCGCCCTGCTCGAGCTTTTGGCCGATACCGCACCCAACTACACGTTCTTGCATTTGTCTGAGCCAGATCTTTACGGACATGGTTATGGCTGGAGCTCACCCACATGGAATGCTGCAGTAGGCGTGATCGACAACTATTTAGGACTCATTTTAGCCGCAATCGATACCAACGTAGCTTTGTCACACGCCACCACCGTTATTTTAACAGCGGATCACGGCGGCACGCCACTGTACACGCACGGAAATCCAGAAGACCCGTTAAACCATACAGTGCCGGTGTTGGTTTGGGGTCCAGGCTGGCCCGCAGGCGCCGACCTGTACGACCTGTTTAGAAATCGGTTCGACCCAGGCCAAACACGACCTCACTATTCGATGGCGCAACAACCACTGCGGAATGGCGACACTGGCAATTTGGCTCTGCTGGCCTTGGGCCTGCCCCCCGTACCAGGTTCGACGCGTATACCGATTCTGGGCCAACCACAGGTAACGTTAACTTGCACGCCCACCGTAGAAGGGGTTTGGCTAATGTGGCCCAGCCCATCAACTGATTTCGTTCTTGAAACGAGCGCGAGCCTCGGCCCAAACGCAATTTGGGAGCAAGTCACAAGCGGCATCAGCGACGACGGCACTAACAAATCCTTGCTGCTCATCCACACAGAAAGTCCACTCCAGCGGTTCTACCGCCTCCGCAAGAACTAAGCCTCGAAGGCGAGCCTGGGCGTGGCATAAATGTAAGAAAGTACTTGCCATCTCACACACATAACCAGGTTACGCACAAAAGAAACACTTGTTACCCGTTATTGACCTGCGCTCGGTTTCTATCGGTTTTAATAGGTTGGCTTTGCCAGAAGTTGACCAAGTAGGTAAAATGGTACACCGCGGCTTCGGTGTCCATTCTGCGTAGATTTAACAAAGCGGCAATCCATACGCGTGGTTGCCTGAAAGGCTTCGCCTACCATCGAGGTGCGAACATGTGAACCTCGTAAGACTCGCTTGTAGAAATGCGCGTATCTCTGGTCACGCGCTTTTGTTAAATTGGCGTCTTCACTTCGGTTCGCTCTTGGAGCGTAGCGCTGCTTCCTTTTCCTCAAACTCCTCCGATTTTGCCATCATGCCGCGCTTAAGGGCCTCTTCTGTGGCTAAGCCAAGTGCTGCGGCGTAGGTGCGGACCTCCTCCGTGATGCTCATGGCACAAAACTGCGGACCGCACATTGAGCAAAAATGCGCATGCTTTGCCTTCTGCTGCGGCAGGCTCTCGTCGTGATACGCCCTAGCCGTCTGCGGGTCTAGCGACAGGTTGAATTGATCCTCCCACCTAAACTCAAACCGTGCTTTGCTCAAGGCGTTATCTCGGTATCGGGCCGCGGGATGCCCCTTTGCCAGATCGGCCGCGTGCGCCGCAATCTTATAAACTATCACTCCTGCTTTAACGTCCTCCTTGGATGGCAACCCGAGGTGCTCTTTTGGCGTCACATAACAAAGCATCGAGGCACCGTACCACCCGATCATGGCAGCGCCAATTGCGCTAGCCAAGTGATCATAACCAGCCGCAATGTCGGTGACAACGGGACCAAGGGTATAAAATGGTGCTTCACCGCACCACTCGAGTTGTTTGAGCATGTTTTCCTCGATTAAGTGCATTGGCACATGGCCAGGGCCCTCGTTCATGACCTGCACGCCGTGTTCCCATGCCCGGCGGGTTAGCTCCCCTTGCACTCTAAGTTCAGCAAACTGCGCTTCGTCGTTTGCATCAGCAATCGCGCCCGGACGAAGGCCATCGCCGATGCTCACTGCCACATCGTACGAAGCAAGAATTTCGCAAATCTCGTCCCAGTTCGTGTAAAGGAAGTTTTCCTGTTTATGTGCTAGACACCACTTTGCTATGATGCTACCGCCCCGGCTGACAATGCCTGCTACACGATTCATTGCCAGTGGAATAAACCGCAGCAGCACACCGGCATGAATTGTCACGTAATCAACCCCTTGCTCTGCCTGGTCGATCAGCGTTTCCCGGAAGATTTCCCAGGTCAACTCCTCTGCTTTGCCACCCACCTTCTCGACTGCTTCGTAAATTGGGACTGTACCAATCGGCACCGGCGCATTACGCAGAATCAGTTCGCGTGTTGCGTAAATATTGGCTCCTGTCGAAAGGTCCATCACAGTGTCTGCGCCCCAACCGATAGCCCAGAGCATTTTCTCGACCTCATCCTGCAAGCAAGAAGCAATTTGGCTACTGCCGATGTTGGCGTTTATCTTTACCAAAAAATTCCGTCCAATGATCATCGGTTCGCATTCGGCATGGTTAATATTTGCAGGGATAATTGCGCGCCCGGCCGCAACTTCTTGCCGCACAAACTCAGGCGTGATCTCATGTGGGATTCTGTGGGGAAACTTACGAAATACAGCGGGCTTTGCAGCATCTGGTTGTTCCCTCACAGAATTGTTATTGTGGAAAACGTGGCATGCGACACCAGTGGCAGAGCAACTGCCCCAAACTACCCGGCCCATGTTTTCACGAATTGCAATGAATTCCATCTCGGGTGTGATAACGCCGGCGCGGGCATACGCAAGTTGAGTTATCTTTCTGCCCGGCTTTGCGCGCAGGACAAGCCGCGGCTTAAATTGGCCATAGCACGTGGGTTCGTGTTTGTGAACGGGCTCAATTTCCTCGACATCGCCTCGGCTTAAAATCCATTCGCGCCTGGTTTGAGGTAAACCATCTGCGATGCTTGCCTTAAAGTCGGGGTCACCCCAAGGCCCCATTGTGTCGTAAATGCGGACCGGTGGGTTCGGTTCAAATTTGCCTGGTGCAACTTCGGTCGACGATAGCTGTATCTCGCGCATCGGCACACGCAGGTATGGATAAATGGTGCCTGCGACGTAAATTCGTTTGCTGTTTTGTGTTGGTGTACCGATTTGCGGTACAGCCGACTTAACCGAGTTAATCATGTTCATATTCATTCCGGGCCGAGCAGCGTATCCAGTCAAGACGCTACTCGTAGATGTTTATGATCCGAAAAAGCTTTTGAAGGCAATTTCAAGGTTCCCTTCGCCAGCATTACCTGGATCAGGTTCAACGGGTTATCCTGCGTCCCCACACAGGATTCTCAGCCTTTATCCCGCGAAAAACGGGACCGGGCAGCTCCCCTAAACTCGAATAACTTTAAGATACCTGGCGCTTACAGTCAACAGTTCATGGCTAAAGCTTTATGAACCAGGCATGGTAAGGCGTGTTTTAGCCCTGAGCTTGCGCGCTTCAAGTGACTGAGCAAGTTGTGGCAACACTTTGGCAAGGTAATCGCATAGGCCGCCCTCTCTGGCAAGCTGTTCCCACATCTGAAGCTCCTCGGCGAGTCGCAGCGCACGCAAGCCAGCTTCTTTTATCCAAAACGGGTCGGCCAACTCGCCTTCGCGCAAGTTTTGCTGGTAAACCACCCGTAAATAATGCTCTAGTGCGCGCTGCCGTGCGCTCGGTTGTTCTGACTCAGGTAAAAGTGCGGCCTGTTTGTCCAAAACAATCCCAAGACCGACCTCAGCCTGGCTTCGGACAGAAACGCTCGCACGAGGATCATCAACCACCGCTTTATAGGCTGCAAGTGCATTTGTGAGATAGTTGGGGTTTTGCGTGGCAAGTTGTAAGTAACAGTCGCCAATCCTACCCCATGCTAGTGTTGCTAGCTCCGACCCTGAGTACAGCCTTTGGAGTCTGCCGAACACTCTAATAGCTTCTTCGTAGTTTGCCAGTGGCCGATTCGAATCTGCTGGCTCTTGCCGCACGAGAGCATCGCCATATGCAAACAACGCTTGGGCAACCAGATTCGACGGGCAATTTGCGTCGTTAATCAGGTTTGTGAAATACATCACCGCATCTGCAAACCGCAAGCTCGCAACTGCAGCGCGCCCGGCCATCATGCGTGCTTCGTATGCAAGCTCGGACTCTGGCCAACGCTGGTAAAGCAACTGATAATTTTCCTCGGCACGCTTGAAGTCTCCCTGTTTGAAATAGAAGTCAGCCACCCAATTTTGGGCCAGAGCAGCCACCGGATTTGTTGAGAACCGCGTTACGATGTTTGTAAAGATGGCAAGTGCATTTGTCTCGAAGCCGGCCCTGTAACTGGCCAAGCCGCGCCGGTACTCAACCTGTGGCAACAAGTCGGCTCGAGCGTGGTTCGTCACCCATTCATCATAAACTCTGAGTGCTCCAGTCCAATTTTTCTCCTGCTCGAATGTGCGTGCCAGCGCAAGTTTTACCTCGGCCAACAAGGGCGAATCAGGGTAACGCCGCTCGAACTCGGCAAAAAATTCGCGCGCGAGCCCTGGACTGCCACGAGCCGCAATATCCTGTCCTGCAATCAACAAAGCTGATTGCGTGCGGAACCCCCCTGGAAAATCACGCACTATGATGTGCATAGCATTTGTTGCGGCCTGAAGGTCGTTTACTGTAAGCGCTGCGCGTACGACCTGGTAAAGCGCAGGTTCAACCAATATTTCACGGGCAGGTTGGATTCCTTCATACTCTGCTATTACAACCTGATAGTTGGTCAGCGCACCGGCAAAATCGCCCTGGGCAAACTGTGCATCAGCCAGCTTAAATCGTGCAACTGCTTGATCCTCTGAAAACGGCAATTGCTCAATCGCAGACTCAAATGCGGCCTTGCTCTCTGCAACTCTGCCGAGCAACCATAAACACCAACCTTTGCCAAGGAGTGCTTTTCCAATAAACGGGCTTGTTACCGTGTTGGTAATAACAGCATCGAATTGCGTCAGCGCGTGCTCGAGCAAATTGCTGATCGCAGGGGCGGCTGGCGATGGATGTTGAGCATTACTTTTGCTCACAGCTTCAGCAAACTGTTTTAGCTGCAATTCACCCAGCGCAACCATCGCGGCGTCCGAGCCATTATCTTGTGGATTTTGCATGAGGTAGGTCTGGAGCAAAGCAGCGGCCTGCTCTACCCTGCCCTGCTTAAGGGTCAACCCTACTGTCTTTAAAAGCGCAGTCCGCCGTGCAATGGTCGGAATTTGAGGGACAAGCAGTCTTTCGTACTCAGCAAGTGCATCACCGAGCTTGCCCGCATGTTCCATCACCGCCGCACGGAAAAGGACTGCCCCAGCGCGGAACTCATCGCGTCCACAAGCCTGGGCACTTGCAGCTAGATTCGTGGCTATCGCCAGCGCGTCTTCAATTCTGGCAACACGTAAAAGCAGATTGCCAAGCAAATACAACCTCCGCCACTCAGTACAAGGAGCCAGATTAACCATCCCCAGTTCAACCAAGTCCTGCTCAACCTCTATGAAGTTTCCCATGGCGATTCTCGCCTCGGCCAAAAGCAACTTGCTGTTTATTGCCAGGTCATTTGTCGGGTTCGATGTAATCGCACGCTGTAAAGGTCCTGCAGGCAGCTCAAGTAGTTGTACCGTGCGTGCCCAGTTACCCAGCCTTGCGTATGCTAATGCCTCGTAGTAAGCCGCCATGGGCGCGCGCATTGAATCCGGAAAGTTGCGAACAACAATTCCGTATGCTTCGGCTGCACTTACGTAGTTTGAACTTGCGAATTGTGCCTCGCCGAGCCAGAAGTGCCACTCATCAGCAAGTTGTCCTGCCTTGTCCCGATGCGCGCTTAGCAGATCAATTGCATCGGCGAACTTGCGGAGTCTGAACCGTGCCTGTGCCTGTCTGAGCAGCGCTTCCGGTAAAAGTTCAGATTTCGGGTACTTGCTGATAAAGTCACCAAACTGCCGCTCGGCTATCTCCCACCAACCGCCCTGAAACGACTGCATTGCAGTGTTAAAGGAACGGCGCTCTGCCGATGTTGTGGCTGCAAAAAGCTGGTCACCTTGAAACACAGAAATCATGGCAAGTGCACAAACCGCTTTTGCAACCGTCTTTGAATATGAGCGCGTCATCACGTTCATCCTTCGGTTCGCTTCAGAACTCTACTTAAATACACACCGGTATAACTCTGGACGCACGCTGCGATTTGTTCGGGTGGCCCTTCGGCAACAATCCATCCGCCACCTGCCCCGCCCTCAGGCCCAAGATCAATTATCCAATCAGCAGCTTTGATTACATCCAAATTATGCTCGATCACCAACAGTGTGTTCCCAGCATCACGCAACCTGAACAATACCTCAAGCAGTTTGGATATGTCGTGGAAATGCAGACCTGTCGTTGGTTCATCCATGATGTAAAGCGTACGACCGGTTGAGCGCCGGCTCAACTCTGCTGCAAGTTTTACGCGTTGTGCTTCACCGCCGCTCAGAGTTGTTGCAGGCTGGCCAAGCCGGATGTAGCCAAGCCCCACCTCGGCAAGTGTTTGGCATGCATCGGCAATCTGCGGCACAGCGCGGAAAAACCCCACTGCCTCGTCCACTGTCATGTCAAGTACATCGGCAATGTTCCTGCCCTTGTAAGTAATTTCAAGCGTTTCGCGGTTGTACCGTTTGCCTCCGCAGCCTTCGCATGTCACGTACACCGGCGGCAAAAAATGCATCTCAATTTTTATCAGGCCGTCGCCCTGACATTTTTCGCACCTACCGCCTTTGACGTTGAAGCTGAACCGACCAGCGTCATACCCACGGACTCGTGCTGCAGGCAAACGCGCAAATAACTCGCGGACGTGATTAAAAATCCCGGTGTAGGTTGCCGGATTACTGCGCGGCGTCCGACCGATTGGTGTTTGGTCAATCACGACCACCTTGTCTAGGTTTTCGTAACCGTGAATTGCGCGGTGCGCACCCGGTTGGTCCTTCGCGCCGTAAAACTTCCTGAACAACGCCCGGCGCAGGATATCATCCACAAGGGTGCTCTTGCCCGAGCCACTCACACCGGTTACACAAGTGAACGTGCCGAGCGGAATGCGTACGTCTATGTTTTTCAAATTGTTTTCACGTGCACCGATCACCTTGAGCCACCCGCGTTCATCCGAGGGCGCCACGCGCTTGCTCGGCATGGGAATCGCAAGTTCACCTTTGAGGTACTTTGCCGTAAGCGAGTACGGGTTGGCCAACACCTCAGGCAACGTGCCCGCTGCGACAAGTTCACCCCCTAAAGCCCCCGCACCTGGACCAAGATCAAGAATATAATCTGCGCTGCGGATAGTTTCGGCATCGTGCTCGACAACAATGACCGTGTTGCCCAGATCGCGAAGCCCTTTGAGCGTTGCCAACAACCTGCCGTTGTCACGCGGATGCAGACCGATAGTTGGCTCGTCCAAAATGTACAGAACACCAACCAGTCCAGCACCGATCTGCGTCGCAAGCCTGATCCGCTGCGCTTCACCACCACTGAGTGTGCCGCTCTCGCGGTCAAGTGTCAGGTAACCAAGCCCAACATTTTTCAAAAAGGAAAGCCGCGCCCGGATTTCTCTAATAAGATCGCGAGCAATTTTTTCCTGAAACGGCGTAAGTTTTAACTCCGCAAAATAGTTATCTGCTTCGTCCACGGTTAACCCGCACACGTCCATTATTGACAAGCCCGGCAGTTCAAACTCGCGATTCGGAAGTTTTGTTTTGCGGCTTGGGTTGGCGCCACCGATTGTCACTGCCAAAACCTCTGGTCTAAGCCGTTTACCCCCACACGCATCACAAAAGCGCGGGTTCATGAATGCTTTCAATCGGTTTTTTGTGTAGTCGCTTTCGCTCTCGCGATACAACCGTTCGAGATTGGGTATGACACCCTCAAACGGGCGCTTAATAACACTCATTTTACCCGCACGCCAGAAATGAAACTCGATCTCGGTCTCACCTGAACCGTGCAGAAGGACCCGCTTAAAATCCTCCGGTAATTTCTTGTACGGCGTTTCAAGGCTCTGGCCGTAATGCGCTGCAACAGCGCGCAGCATTGCCTTGTAATAAACCACCATGCGTTTGCCGCCGCGTCGCCATGGCACAATTGCACCTTGTTCGAGCGATTTGTCTGCGTCAGGCACAATCAACGCCTCGTCAAAAACCATCTTTTGACCTAAACCGTGACACACTGGGCAAGCGCCTGCAGGCGCATTGAAGGAAAAGTGCTTCGGCGTTTGCCGTTCAAAACTCTTGCCCGTCGCAGGCGAATATAACCGTGTGCTGTGAACAGTCTCAATCCAACCGTCCGGTGAATCACCACCGACCGCATCTGAGCTTACCTTTGCTGTGGCTGAACCGCACCGGCGACTGCTGAATTTGCCTCGTGAAATCCCGCCATCCGACTCGGGTGCTCGATGCAATGTACGGACCAATCCGTTCCCCCAGCGTAATGCGGTCTCGATCGAATCGCTTAGCCGCACACGGACCTTGTCTTCAATTACCAACCGGTCAACAACGGCTTCAATTGTGTGTTTCTGTTTTGGGTCGAGCCGGACCGGCAGCTTTTCCTGCAGCTCAACAAGCTGCCCGTCAACACGTGCCCGGACAAATCCCTCACGCGCAAGTCGGTCGAGCACATCGCGAAACTCGCCTTTTTGATCCGTGACAACCGGCGCAAGAATCACGAGTCGTGTTTGCGGCGGCAGACTCAAAAGTTTGTCAACTATCTCGGTAGATGTTTGAGCCACAAGTGGTACGCCTGTATCCGGGCAGTGCGGCTGCCCAATATGCGCGTACAAAAGGCGCAAGTAATCGTAGATTTCAGTTGTCGTGGCGATGATCGAGCGCGGGCTTGTGCTTGCGCTGCGTTGTTCGATCGCAATTGCGGGCGACAATCCCTCAATATAATCCACATCCGGCTTTTCCATCTGGTCGAGGAACTGCCGTGCATAGGCTGAAAGCGACTCGACATATTTACGCTGGCCCTCCGCGTAAATCGTGTCGAACGCAAGTGATGATTTGCCGCTGCCGCTCAAGCCTGTGATCACCACAAGCTTGTTCCGCGGTATGCTGACCGTGAGGTTCTTCAGGTTATGCTCACGCGCACCGACAACTCTGATAACGTCCTTGCCCACGAATCAAAGGATTAGCCGCTCGCGTAACCAGGAACCATAACAAAACTCGGTGCCGCAGGAAAGAAAAGACACTGCATACTGAAAATTCCTGCCAGTGCGTGAGTAGCAGTCCTGCGCATGCAATTCAGCTTGGGTCAGGTCTAACCCCTGGAAATGTGCCATTGGATTAGGCTATCACTCCAACACCACAAGCCGGTAAAAACGGGTCGGCCCAAGCCCACCCGTTTGCGAACCGTCGTCTGTGAACTCGAAATTACCCGTGGCCGACGTGACTACATTGGTAAACCTGCCCCACGCAGGCGCAGACAGGTTCCCGGTCCATTCAACCTGAAATCGAGTGCCGGGCTGCGCTTGCCAGCCCAGTTCGATTCCCGACGGCGTGCGCCTGATGCGTTCAATTGCAATCAGTGCAGGTTGCTGCGTAATCACAATTCCTTCACGCACCCTGAAAAACCGGTATGGCGATGGTAACGATACACACCAGGTCGTCTGTGTACCGGTGGCAGTGATCGTCGGCGACACGTTCGTCCAGTACGGCGCAGGCAGCGTCACCGTGCCCTCAACCACATAATGCACTCCAGCCAACGAGTTCCATGTTATGCATAGCCGATCAGGCCATATCTCGTACCGGCCAATTAATACATTTGTGCCACGCTCAGCCCATTCGGTTGCCTTCACGGTGTATGACACAGGCACACCAGAAAGATTCACCGCCGTTAAATACCACTCACCTGGCTGCAAAGCCACCGGCACAGAACTGTCAAATACAACAATTAATTCGTCGTTTCTGCCCGGATTATCGCTCAAATAATGATAGTTTGTCAGGCTTGGCAGGGGCGGATAACCTCGTCGCACCGCAAGCGCCATCGGCCCGGTTGCGCCATTGATCTCAAACTGTGCGCGCACTCCATTGCTGCTAACTACAAACCGATAGTAGTCAGTTGCCAACCCACCAGCGGCATTCGTCGCATGGTACCCGATGCCATTTGTCAATGTAATTACACCCGGCAACGTAGTTATCTCTGTGGCGACCAGCGTGTAACAAACGTTGGCAACGTCAGCATTGTACACATACAGATACCACCTGCCCGGCGACAGAGGCACCGGAGCCGAGTTGCTCGATACCACAACCAACTCGTCATTTATTCCCGGGGCGAAACTGCCGTAGTGGTAGTTCGTGACACTAGGCAACGGCAGCCCTTTGCGCACAACAAGTTCGGCATTACCAGTCAAGTTGGTGACAGCGAAACTGGCAAGAAGCGCATTTGATGAGACATTAAACTGAAACATGCGGCCCGCGTTTGTGCCGAGAACGCCTGTAACTGGTATGCCATTGGTCAATGTGGTGATGTCGAACTCGACGCGAATCGAGAATGTCACCTCTGATGCAGATGGATTGTGAACACCAAGATAATAGCGTTGTCCTGGCACAAGAGGCGGTACCGAATTCGTTCTCAATGTGAAAGCACCACTGTAGACGCCATTCAGCAAAGTGAAATCACCGGGCGCACCGCTACTGCTCGGTAACCTGCTTTGATTGAATAACAGATTCACAGGCGCACTTGCCGTGATCAAAACATTGGTGGCAGCTGTCGCCCACCCAGGCGCGTCAACGAAGAAATACCTTGTCTGATGTGCACCCACTGTGCTTGAAGTTGTAATACCATGCGTCAACTCAATTGGCGGGTGTACTATGGCCAAGCCTTCTCTGACACGGAAGAAATGGTAAGGCGACGGCAACGGCACGCACCACGTGGTCTGCGGCGCTGTGGCTGTTATTGTAGGCGATACGTCAACCCAAAACGGCGGCGGCATGCTCGGTGTGCCTTCAACCACATAATGCGCTCCCGGCAACGAATTCCAACTAAGACAGAATCGATCCGGCCTTAGCTCAGGCTTGATGACGATATTCGTGCCGTGCTCAGTCCATTCAGTTGCCTTAATCGAGTAAGTCACCGGCACACCAGCCTTATTCACCGCACCCAAGAACCACTGGCCCATTGTCAATGGCACCGGCTGCGAAGAATCGAACACAACTATCAACTCATCGTTTGTGCCCGGGTTGTCACTGAGGTAATGGTAGATGTCTAAGTCCGGCAGGGGTGGGAACCCTTTGCGCACCACAAGCGCCATGTCGTCACTCGGCCCGTTTATCTCGAACTGTGCACGCACGGCATTTTGGCTGACAATAAACCTGTAATAGTCAATCGGGAATGCACCAGCCGAGTTTGTGTTCGTGTACGGGATCGTATTTGTTAGCGTAATGACCGGTGGGATCGGATTCGTCAGCTCGATCGCAACGATTGTGTAGGCGACATCAGCGGTATCCATGTTGAACACACCCGCGTACCATCTGCCTGGCCCTGCGCGCACAGGAGTTGAATTTGTAAACACGGCAACTAATTCATCCAAATTGCCGGGCAGAAAACTACCGTAATGATACCGCGACATTGTCGGTAAAGGCAGATTCGAATTCACTGCCAGATCGACGTTCCCGCTCAGGTTTGTCAAAATGAATGCTAGCGCAGTTGCATTCGACGAAGCGTCAAACTGATACATCCGCCCGCGGTAGTACGCGTCTTCGACAACTCTAAACGGTACGCCATTTGTCAGTGTAATCACGTCGAATTCAACCATGATGGTGAACGTGACCGGATGAGCCCCAGTGTTTTTCACGCCAAGGTAATAGCGTTGACCGGATGCGAGCTGCGGGGCCGAGTTGCTCGTCAGCGTAAAAGTGCCGTCCGTAACATTCGCCAACAAAAGGTGATCGCCAGGGCCGCCTGTGCCGGCCGGCAAACCATTCTGGTTGAACCAGAGGTTGACCGGGCCTGTGGCATTCCGGATGGAGTTCGTTACAGCGCGCGCCCAGCGCGGCACGTCAACGTAGAAATATTGGATCTCGTTGGTGCCAACGGTGCTGGTAACTGGCACGGCGTGTGTTAGCGCTATGGTTGGCGGTACAGCCGTCTCAAACAAGAACCGCAATTGCCAGCTCAGAATCGCTGGCGGCGGATTACTTGCGTCCATCCGAGTATCCCACACCTCCAGTTTCCATTCGCCATAGGCATTTTCGCCTTTGAAAGCTTCAAGCGATTCCTCAGGGAGGTAGTAGGCCTCCGGTGCAACCTCGAGAAGTGTAAACGCGTCGAGTAGCATGCCAGGTTGGAGCCCGAAAATTTCTAACGGCATTCCGGTCTGTGTTGCGACGAAAGTGGTTGTGTGTAATTGCCATGCACTGTTCTTTCCATAAATCACGTTTGTTCGAGTACCAACCACAACACGCGCTGCAGCCAAATTGTCCGGAAAATTACCAGTGACATCGAACTTGCCTGCGCTGCCCCTTTGATAAATTGCTCTTACCTCGGAAGCTGAGAGAGCACGATTATAGACGCTTACTTCGTCTAAAAGACCCGCAAAACGGCGCCCACGCAGTGGCTCGAGACTTGCAACGTCACGATAACCAATGCTAAGCGGGGTGAACGTTGACGTGTTGAGCGACACGGGCAATGAACAGCTCGCTACACGAGTGCCGTTATGGTACAAATGACCGACACCCGCACCAGAATCAACGGTACATGCCACATGACTCCAAGCGTTTATCGGAACTACACCTCCAGCAGAACGAAGCTCAGGATTTGCTGGCCGGAGGTTCATGTAAAGCATGCCTGGGATTGTATTCGTTCCCCATCCATTTATCCAAAAATGCAGAGGCGAAAGTTCCCCAGCACAACCATACTCAAGTATAGGCTCGAATTGGCTGTTTGTTGGGAAAATCCACGCATCAAATGTCAAGCTTTGCACAGCAAGGTTTGTTGAAGGTGGTATTGTTATTAGACTATTAGAGCCGTCAAAACCAAAAGCAAGCCCGACCATGCCGGTTCTGTAACCTATCGCAACTACGTTAGTCGGATGATTTTCTGCAATACTGTCCGATGGAGAACCTTCCGCCCGCCACATACCAGCAATACCAGGGCCACGGTATGCAAAACTAAGAATATATGTTCGCCCTGCAATTGTAGGTAAGGCGTTAGAAATCACCCCGTTAGCCAGTGCCAAGAACTTGTTCCCTTGGTAAGCATTCGTTTGATCGCTTACAACACTGACCTGGTTCGACAGAATTCTCCAATTGCCGAAAGTTGTCCCTGCGACGTAATCCGATGAAGCAACCGATTCGAAGTCATCAAGATTAATATTGGATGAAACGCCTACGAATGGCGGCGCCGCGTATTTGACGGGCACGTATGCCTTTCTTGTATTTTCAGTGAAGACAACATACGTCGGCGTCGGTACGAACGATGTAAACTTCCAGTCCAAAATGTCATGATTTTCCCAAGCAGCACCCGTAAAAGACGTGAATCCAACCCAACCTCTACCCAAATCATCTATCCCCGGTCTCATACCGGGTATATTCACGTCGGTTAAAACTGGGACGTTATCAAGGAAAACACTTATTTTTTGGCCGTTGAAGCTAATGCGGGCTTTGTGGATCGCACCGTCGCTTAAGTTTATTCCCAACGGCGTGAGGTCACTTTGCGCCACATAATAGCCATTTGTCCTGATACCCACACAATTACCACTCACGTCGCAGCGGCTGTAGTCAGTGCAACCTGGCCAGTTGTGGAAGGTTTTAAACATTACACACGCATGATTGCTGATATCCGTCCATTGACCACCCCACATTAACGCTAACGGACTGTTATTCTGGATCGAGAAGGTTATCCCATCACCTCCGTTTTGCCCACCGAGCTCGCTGATCCGAAACCGAAACTCCGTCTCAAACCCAAACGCGCAAAAGTATCTATCCCAAAGCCAAGCCGTACCCATCTGAGACGGGGCTGAAGGCGTAAGCCGTAATATGCCATTACTCACAATCGCACTAGAACCTACAAGCGAAAGCTGACCAGTAGTACCCGCAAAACCGGGAAACGTAACTGTGTTGGTAACGAATACTGATCCACCATACAAACCGTTCGTGGTTCCTCCGCCGCGGTTTTCGAAAAGCAAAACGCGTGTGCCTTGTGGGCTGACAAGTGTAAAGGCGAGGTCAGACACACGCGGGTGTTCAACTGCTAAAGCCACTTCTACCCGAGAAACCTTGCGGTTCACGTTCACCGGGATCGAGGAGGTTAACATTGCGTCGTCGAATATGGGAATTGCATTGGTTAAAGCAAAGATGGTCGGCTTCGTTCCCTCTAAATCAAGACCGATAACCACCTTCAACTCAAAAGTTTGTGGAGTTGTGGTCGGATTATATACGCCAATGTAATACCGCCCGGCATTAAGTGGGGGTGAATCTGCTTTACCTATCGAGAGTGACCCGCCCGGTGCGACTATGCCAAGCAGGCATTTATCGTACTCGGTCGGGTTTGGGAACGCATCGCGCCGGATGTAAAGGTCAAGCGGACCAACGCTATTGCTCAAAAATGTCAAAATCACAGTGAGATTTGTTGCCTCAGGCGGAACATCAACCGAAAAATATTTCCAAGCGTGCGGTTCGACGGTTGCAACCATGCCCTTAGTTAAGTCTTGCGGTTCAAGTAACAACGCAAACCCGGTCACTGCGCCCGTCTGAGTAAGGTGGTTATCAATGACTCTGAACAACCATAGACCAATGCCTTCTTCACCTACGAAATTCCGCAGGCTGCCTGGGCTGTCGGCCCCGGTAAAAATTATGTTTTGGCCCGGGAACAGCGGCCCTGCTACACCTTCGCCATTGTCTTCGTAAACGAATCCATACGGGCCGGGCGGCGGCAACAGCGAATTATAATGATTGTTCAACACTGCAAATCGTCGGTTGTGACTGAGGTTACCGACTAGATCACCAAAGTTTTGGTGTAAAAATTCGCTCTGGACAATGGCACGGCGAATGTTCACCTGGTGAACGCAAATGCCAAACACATTTGCTACACCTGGCAGGGCATTGTCCCCGTCCGGAATAACTGTCGGTAACGGGAAAAACCGCACTCGGACACCGTCTTCGGTACTTTCACTAAATGGCAACAGACTAAACACGGCCAGGAACCCGTACTCGGCAGCCATTTGGTCTTCGGCCTTGACACCGATGTAGAACACTTCGCCCGGCTGCGCATTTGAATAAACAACTAACTCCGTCCCACCTCGGCTAACGGCTTTGTCGGCGTTCTGCAATACAACCGGATCGAGGTTTGTTATTGCCCAGTTGTTGTGCCCCCGTGCAACGAACATGTCAATGTCAGCTTCCTCGCGTGTAGCTTCTTGCTCGGGATCTACACTGTACACGCCCCCTCGTGCCACCCCAAGGGTCGGTGGTAGGAACGTCACAAAAGCAGCGTTGGTATAGTTTTGCGTGTTTGTGACAACGTAAAAATGCCACTGGTTTGTCACCCCAAGTGTAACGACGCTGTTGGTTGCCCAATAAGAATTTTGGCCCAGGGGAATTGTGTTTGTGCCGAGCAACTGAAAACTTGCGCCCGCCCGCTGGTGTAACAACAACGCACCTACAGTTGTTGCATCTTGGAACGTGTTCGTGACGTAAGTAACCTCGATTGCACTGGGTGAGTTGAACTTCGGCTTCGCGCTATCACCGATTTTGATTGCGTCTGCCACTTCACCGTCGCCACACGAAATCACAAGTGCGAAGTCCTGCAAGACATTGTTGGTTTGTGTTGTGACAGCGTTTACGTTTATGCGGCGCGCGACAACGGTAATCGAGTAATTTGTGCCAAGTGGAGGCGCAATATACACATTTTCGACGTTGTTGACCGTGTCGTTAGTAATGGGCGACACGCCATCCCACGGCATGGTAAATAACCCACCAGCACTAATGTTATTGCCAAAATAGACATTTGTGGTGTCGAGGTTTGTAACAATCAGGTCAAGATCGTTCACAAGTTTGATGCTCGCAGCTGGGTTCCCGGCCGGGTCCGTCCAAACCAACGTGACACGCAGTGGCAAATCCACTGCATTCGTACCCACAACTTCCAGTTTCCAGGTCAGGCTTTGGCCGGTTGCAAGCGCATTGGTTGGATTTTGGTCGAGAAGTTTGATTGAGCACGCTTCAGGCCTGTCGAATTTAAAGATTGGAGCTGGATTCGTCAAACCGGGGTGAAGCGTGGTTTGGAGGTTGACCAACCCCCAGCCTTGGTAATTGATCGGTGGCCGAACCTGAAAATCATAGACTGGATTGACCGACCGCGCTCCGTTAATAAGGAGTGCTTTCATCAATGCCGGACTGTTCGTGATACCGAACTTCTGGAAAAACTCCTGGATCAATGCCAACACACCGGCCGCATTTGCGGCAGCCATGCTTGTGCCCGACTCGAACCTGTAATATGGACCAACAGATTCGTTCAGATTACTAAGCGCATTGAAGTACCCCTCAAACTCGGTCGTAGCCACCCGTGTTACTACGTCGTAAAAGACTGTTTGACTTGTTGCGTTGCTAATTCCGAACCACCAAAACGTGCCGAGCGGATTGAGGCCAAGGTCTCCGGGTGCTATAACCCTGTTTGCATAAGGCCCGATGGGGCTGTCAACTCTCGGGTCCGTACCTCGCCAGACGTAAATTGGCATAGCAGGAAATGGCACCGGCGAGCTGCGATTTGGCACAACTTCAACCATTACCTCGACGGCGTTGCTCGGCAGGAAAACGCTTATGAAGTTGAGCGAGTTCGCGTCAGTGAATTGGTCGGTATACTTCGTGGTATGGTAAACCCTAGGGTCGTAATACGCATTTTTACTCCAATATGTCGAACGCGTTGAAAGCACAAATGTACCTGGTGCAACCACGTCCGGTTTGAACCTGCCTGCGTCACCTTCGTACCCGATCCCAACATTGCCGCGACTTGAAAATGGTGCAACTTCAATCGCCGAATCTGTCATACCGAGCCACGGGGTGGTTCTGTTGGTTGTACCGCCTGTCACCTGCTCGACTACGTTGGTGATGTAGCGCGGCTGCTCAATTGCGCCGACTGTGATAACGTTCTTGGCTGTTGCAGGCGCCAGGATCGAGTCCGGGTTACCGCTCAGACCGTTGTCGCTGCCATTACCCGCGTTGCCAGCTGAAAAGACAAACAAAACCGGTTGCGGCCCGCTCATACCCGGCAGCGCATCGCGCACTGCTGCATCGTAACTTGCCGAGGCGATGCTGTATGAATTGTTGCCGCTGTAATTCCATGCGTTGACAGATATCAATGCATTTGTTTTAGCTGCCGCTTGCTGGAGTGATGCATCAGATACGGCCGGCACCCCCTCAGAAGCAATTGGCCGTGCGGACATGTTTACCGGCAAAGCATACACTTTCGCAGCGGGCGCCAAGCCACGGAAACTCGCACCGTCAACCGACCCGCTGACGTTGGTTCCCTGCGGACCGTGTGCGCCGCTTGAAATAATTATACCGGCCACATGGGTGCCGTGGCCGTTTGTATCAGTGCCGTCAGCACCTTGGCCAAGCACGACTTTGCCGTGTAAGTCAGGATGGTTCGCATCAATACCTGAATCGGCGACCGCAACAAAAACGTTACTGCCGCTCAAGCCCATGTAATTGACATTTGTGATTGTATCCGACGCCACGTACATTCTGACTCGGCTCAAGTCGTTCGCTAAAACGCGGGGCTGGCTCAACTCGATAATGTGCACGCCTGGCAACTTGGCGATGGCCGTCCAATCTTCTTTGGGCTCAATATGCACAACCGGCCCGAATGGCGACTTGTCGTGCACAAGCACACTGCACCTGAGTTGCTCGAGTTGCTTGATGGTCTCGCCGGCAGTGTCTTCAAACAATAAGACAGTCAAGCATGCGCCTTCCGGCAACAGCTCGCGTTCGACTGCAAGCTTAAGCAGGCCAGCCTTGAGTTTATAGTACGGCTCGAACGGTAGCACTGCCTGTGTTTGTGGGCTTGCAGCCAGACGTTTTGCAACTGCAGCCGAGCCACGAACCAGGTACGCGTTGTTTGGTATGTAGGAGACAATTGTTGCACCTGAACGCGCTAGCAATCCACGGAACGAATCATCGATGGACCGGCGCGCCTGGACAATGTAACTGCCTGGGTCATTTGTAGCTCGGAGGTGTTCAGGTATGGCAAGCGTAATTGGCTGTTCTGTATCAAGTAATGCGTTTTCAAGCAGAATAGCCCTGTCGTTGTGCAACAGCTCACCAACGGATTTTGTGGTGTTGCCAATCCGGTATTTGAACCTGTCATCGGGCGCAGCCGAACCCGTTTGGGGAAGCCGTGACTGAATTAGCGGCGCCGTGGACGCAACGGTTATTGCAGGCTTGGGGTTCGCTTCTGGCAGAGTGAACTTGGTGCTTTGGACAGACCCGGTTACAAGGCTGGCAAGGACAACTTTTTGATGCGGCCCATTGGGCTTGTTCAGCGTCAACACCAACAATACAAAGCAAACAACAACCGTACCAACAGCAACAAATTTCAATTTTGAGAATCGCATTGTCCTTGCTCAATTTTTTACATTCAAAGACACGGGCTTTCGTTTACCGCAAACTTCCCCCCATATCAAAATCTCTTGGACACTCTGCATTAGCTGTGTATTGCACCTGCACGGCTGAGCGTGGCCTTATCATGCTATCGCTCAACGGAGACCGCGCTTGCCTACCAATTTTGACCTGTCGCTGATGCATACCTGCTAAAGGTTCAATCCACAGGCAAATAGTTAAAGCGCTCTGTTACAAGTCGGAGCGGATACTGCCTGCGTGGGTCGGGCCTGAAAAACACAGAGTTTGTGTTTGCCGTGTCCGGCATCGGGCTACCTTCAACCCGTATAACCGCCCGCGCAGCTACCTCAGCCATAATTTGATAATTTGTGCACAACCCGATAAACGGCCTAAGCAGCTCCGACATAACGACCGAGTTTTCTGCAGGTTTCAACGCCTGGCCATATGCATACACAACAAACCTGTCGTCCAAACAAAGCAACGACATTATCTGCTGTGGAATCCGTTCCATGACCTCGTCGGTAATGCCACCGAACTGTCTCATTAGCCGGGAATCGTTTGCTGGTGGGTAAGTCAAGAACGGCGACCGTTCGGTCAACTCGGGTGTGGCCAATACCTCGCCTACAGCAGTGAAAACACGGTCGGCAAAGAGGTTCGTGTCTGCTCGAGTGCGGTTTATCCCACTGACAATCTGCACAAGCGGCGGCAGAGGCGTTTGGTTTGGATTGTAAATACCCGCCGGCTCAATTGGCATGGGCGAAAGCGCGCCGCTCACAGGGTCATTTGCCAACACAATCACGCCGCTGAGCACAGCCGACCATGCCGCAAGCCCGGATTGATTCACAGACAATCGGCCACGTGTTGCATTATCGTTCGGTGCAGCGGTGAAAATGTCCAAAATTCGCCAGTCTGCGATCGGCGCGGTCAACATCGCATCCGCAAATAATTTGGGGTCACCAGTGAACAAGTTTCTCACGCCAATTGCATTTCCTGTCCATTTAGCCCACCGCCAGAAGCCTTCGTTCGTGTTTGCAGGGGTACGATACGCAATGATGTTGGTTGCCTTCAGAAACACGGTCTGCCAAGGCGTGCCACGATGCACGCGGCCGAGCCAACCAATGTTTGGTAATTTGTTAGTCGGGAACTGCCAATCGTCAGACCGTGTCACACGCGGGTCTTTGATTGCGAAATTAAACGTGTCAGCGTCAACGGTTTGTTCAAACCGTCCCCAAGGTCTATATCGTTCATTAAGCCTGCCGAGGCCCATTTGGTACACTGTAAGTGCTGGCCCACCGGGCGGTTTGATTTCGGTCAGCACATTTGTTTGTTCAAGATCAAGCAGGTCCCACGCTGTGTAATGCACAAGGGGGTCATTTGCCTGCCAACTCAAACGTTTGGCTATCTTACGCGTGGGTGTAAACGGCACGTCCTGGACCAGGTTTGTGTTGACGCCGGTGAACCCTTCGTATGAGGCGCGATAGCTTGGGCTGAAGAAGGCTCTGAAATTGGCGATTTCCTTAAATTTGAATTGGCCGTCGGCTTGGCCCAGGCCGTAATTGCGCCAATCAGTCGTTGCAGCCTGGTATTCGCCGAGTGAAATTGCGATTTGATAAATTACGCCTTCGGGCACCCCACCGACAAGATTCGTATTCCAAAGCCCCTGAAAACCAACCCCGCGAGTTTGGATTTCTGCGTCTAAGTCTCTATAATCGTTTAGACCATCCAGGTTTACGTAGTCAATGATCCTGTTATACGTGCGGTCAACGATCGCAAACATTACCCGGTTCGATATAACCAAGTCAAACTGCGGCAATGGATGGACCAACTCCGTGTACGGCGCTGCTAGATTCGGTTCGAACCTGTTCTCGCTGAACCGAAGAATCGAATCTGGTAGAAAAACAAGATTCGTCAGAACCGGAAGTATAAACGACGGTCCGCCGTCTGTGGTATTGAACCCTGGCCAGTTGGTTGCGAGCGATAGTTTTGTGCCAAAAACCATGAACTGCTGACCCGACTGTGGCAACGACCATTTACCTCCTTTATCGTTCGTCAGTGTTATACTCAGCAGGTTCGTCACGTAAATCTCAACAGGCCGTGGATAAGCCGTGCGGTATGAATTCCACGCTTCAAGGCCGAGCACATTGGAAATGCCAATGACAAACATCTGATTCGTCTGCCACTGCGATATTGGGGCGGCAAGCGTAGGCCGTCTGAGCTGCAGCTTGCGCGTGATCTGCACCACGCTTTGCAAAGCGAACTCATTGAAGTTAGGCAAGCCTTTCTTCGCGCCGATTATAACCGGTACACCCCAGACCATCGGTTCGGAATTGTCGTCCGGATTAATCGCTTGCTGAACAGTGCGCACCTGGGTGCGGTTTGCCGGGTTAATTAAATCAAGCATTGGCGGTGCAGCCACAACAAGCCGTGCATTTGGTTCCTCGATGTAACCTGCAATGAAAATATTCGTGTCTGTGCGCCGAAAAATTGGCCGGAACACAGACGGCATGGGCGAATTTGTGGTTGCATCGTAAATGTTTGCAGCAAGTTGAAGCAACCGATGCACACTGGGCGTGTAAAAATTGATTGGCCAGACCGGTATGTTTGTCACGCTAAGTGTATTTGTGCGAAACAGCGCACGGCGGGGTAACTCGGGCAGATCCACCTGTGGAATGCCCACATAGCCATTGAACTGCTGGAGCAGTTTGTTTGCTGTTGCGGTAAAAAACACCGCAGGACCGGTCAATCCAAAGGCAGGTATGCCGCGCGCAGAATTACCAAACCGTAGTTCAGGGTCACCCCACGAAACAAAGTTCGTTGCTTTCAACCCGCCAACGTTGACGTAGTTGATGTTTATCTTTTCGTCTGCGTCCGGTACAGACTCGGTCCCCAACTGCGCCATTAGCCGGTAAAACGTGTACCGGTCGTACGAGCTTATCCGCCGGCCTGTCTCAAGCAAACAGGCAGGCAAGTGCCAACCAACCTTGTTTGTATTGAACAATTCCTGTGTGGTGAAAAAGAAGTTCGCAGCAGCGTTCGTGTTATCTGAGCCAACCCAAGGATAGTCAACACTCGCAATGTCTGTAGCAGGTGAAAAAATGCCTAGCATCAACGGCCCATCGGAATACCTGTCAATGTAATCATTAACAAACGCATTGCGCCCAACTGACCCAAATAAATCTGATGGCCTGAGTAAGTTTCCGTACCAGCCGTTGTACCGGCAGCTCACCACATTGAATGCATCGCGGAATGCACTGCCCATGTTCACTCCCGCCCCCTTCGCCCTGTTGTACGCATATTCCCAGTACCGCCCGCCAAGCGTTGGACTTTCATTCGTGTTCAAATCCGCAAAAAACGCGGCCAAGTTAATTTCCCAACCGCCAACGCCTTGGTTTCGTAAAAAACCGTCCTGGTTCGGATCAAGCGCCCCCAGGTTATCTTTCTGTAAAGCCTGATTGTGAATAAAGTTTATGTCCAATGCTTGGCCAAGCGGCACAACAACGTAAGCGTACCGTGCAACGAACCTGTTGGTGCGGCTATGCGGTTTGGTCGGGTCAGCTAGCACGCCGATCCATTCCGGATCACCCACAAAAAAGTTTGTTAGAGCGCCGATCGGGCTTGAACTTTCGGTCCCGTCTGGGCGCAAAAATCCGCCGTTTGGCCCGATGACAGGCCACAAGCCGTTTGTGTCATATCGCCCGTTGCGGTTCAGATCGAGGTAAAATCTGAAGTCAAGCGGAAGTGCTGGATTACGGTTCGTCCGGACGAAAACCGGCGGACGCGGGTCATAAAACAGGTTTGCTATGTTTTGAGCCAACTGTGCTGCATCCAACGGCTGCCCATCAGTACGGCGGTCGTAGTTAACATTACTTGGGTGCGACACACCAGGTAAGAAGCCGAGCCAGTTTATGTAATTTGTCGAGACTACAAAGTCCAGCACGTACCGATTTGTCTGTGCGAGCATGCGGGCAAGCACACGTGCTTTGGCATGCTCGATTGCAGCGTCTGCAGCGAGCTTAGCGGTATTTTGTTCGGTGGTGGTTGACACTGCACCGCGCTCGCGCCGGCTGACGGCAAGGAATGTGACGGTGGTAAACGTGATTATTGAAAGCAAAATCAACGTCAGCACCAGCGCCACGCCACTTTGTGAACTACGCTTCATTGGTATCGCGCCAAGTTAAATTTGTAGGGTGCCGAGTCCGCCTCGCGAACCCGAATTAACTGTCGGTACAAATGCACAGTTTGGGGGCGTTCGGCTAAAAACCGTCTGGCTGCAACTGGCGAATCTGCAAGCGCGCGCATGCGCTCGAGCGTTGGTGGCTCGACAACACCAATCTCAAGCTCGACCAGCATCGGCAGTGCATTGCTAAGGAACGTGTAATTGTATTCGCCCGTAGGTGGATTGAAATTGTCCGGCCACGCAACGATGATTACGTTGCCTTGCTCGTTTGTGATCGGCCTAGTTATCCGCGCGCCGTGATTGGTAAATACAATCTCACCAGTAAACAGGTTTGTGAGGTACTGTGTCCCAAATGCACGCACACGAAAATGAATCACACCGTCCGCCATCCGACTGAAGAACGCAGGCGCATTGGTTGGGTTTGCATTCAAGAACAGGCTAACTGCACTTCCGATGCGTTGTGCAAACCGGGTCGGTGGGCTTGCCGGTATGTTCGTGCTGAACCGGTACAACGTGGCTGCGCCTGCGTTGGGCGGGAACACTCGGTATCCGATGGCTGTCCACTGATGATTTACGCATGTAAGGAAGAAAACGTCCTGACACACGTTTGTGCGGGTCGTGCCGGCTGCGGATGGCGGTAAAGCCTGCAAAAAAGAACCAGCCGGGACACGCACAACAAAATTTGCTGCACCCACACCTGAGGCTGTTATCTGCGCAAGCTCACTTGCAACCATATCGCTTACCACCCGGCCAGATTGTGTGACATCGGTCTGGGTCAAGCTGCTGCGGAACGCTTGCTGTGTTTGATTGAACATCATCAGCAACCCAACCGTTATCACGGTCAGGATTGTCACCGCAACCATCACCTCGATCAGCGAGAAACCGTCCGAGCTTCGCCGGCACAGTCCATTTACCGCGGGCCAACCAGGTGCAGCCGGGCACAACCACCGATGCAATTTGCCATGCCCAAGCACCGATTGAGCAGACGCGTACACGGATCTGCGTGCACGGTTTCCAAGCGCACCGCTTAGACTTCCTTCAATGTTATTTTGGACTTGCTCAGAGTTCACAGTTGAATCGGTTGCACATAAACGCCGGGTTCGAAGAAGTAAAACGGTAACTGCTGCCTCAAGTAAAACGGGCCTGCCAGTGCACCACTAATACGCGTCTGAAACCGTTGTAAACCACGGCCAGGCCGGCCATTCGGCAACAACGGCCAACGAAACGTAAGCCTAAGCTCGTAAAGATTCGGGACCGGAAACCGCGGCACAGCAGTTGAGTCAGGAGCAAAACATGGCACTAATTGAGCTTCGAGTCTGTACCCGAAAGCACCTTCCAAGATTGTCTTGTTAGCCTGAGGGGGTTTATCTACAGCAACGCCTGTCAAAGCGCGCATATTAACGACTGCGTACGTGTTTGTCACAAACAACACACCGTTTGGTAGCTGTGCTGTGCCGTACGTAGTGGGTGTGCTAAGCAGGCCGATTAGCTCGTGCGCTGTTGTAATGTTGACTTTCACGATACTGCGGTTCACCTCCTGTTGTGTGCCATCGTTAACGTTGACACGCGTCACCACGTTCGACACCCACACGCCCTCGACATAGTTTGTGAGCTCATTAAATCCTCTCGCACCGGTCCGGATAGCCTCAAGCACCACCAGCGCATCGTGGTTGATGATTGTTTCCTCGCGATTTTCACGCTGGACATTCATACCAAGCGGCAATACGCCAATAATTGCAACCAGAGCAAACCCGATCACAGCCAGCGCAAGTGCAATCTCGACTAACGTAAATCCAGCTCTTGAACAGCAAAAACTTTCCCACGCGCACCCCTGGCTAATGTGCGTCCTTGCCACAAGACTCGTCTTCAAAAATTTCATTTTACTTGTTTGCGTTCAAGCCGAGCACGACCGGTCAACCAGTCAACCAAAACTACGTTGAACGTGTTTGTGGAATTGCCCGGGGGTGTCTCCAATACATCGGCATTTTCAAGTCTGAGCCGCCCGTTTGGTTCACGCAACGGCATGACACTCCCCTGGGCAAGCGCGATCGCCTCGTACCCAGCCGAACCGCCTCTTAGAATTATGAGCCGACCAGAGCTGTCAAATCCGATGCACGGTAGAAAGAGCCCTACCGGAGACGATGCCGTCGGGAACGGAAACATTCGCCGCGCAAAAGGTCTCACCTGCAGTATCTGATTATCTGCTTGAATGACCAGCGTGTGCAATGCAGGAATGCCAAATTGATTGGTGGCAAAGAAAGTTCCATTGGGCAGTGTGCGCCACTGTGTCAGATACCGCGGATGCGATTGACCGGGTTGATCCCCAACCTGGCGCGCAGCAAAAATTGCGTAAGAGATGAATTGACCTGCCAAAAGATTGCTAGCTATTCGCCTATCATTTGGCGGTAGCTGGTCCAAATTAATCACCCCCCCAGAGTCAGTCAGCCACTGACGATACGGCGGCAAAAAGACAATGTACACATCTGACCTGCCACTTATTGCCGCCTGGCGCGCTGCAGCCACATCATCAAGTACCTGGCGTGTTGCTGCATTGATTGCAGCGGTTCTGCCAATGCCTTTTAAGGCCGGTAATGTAATCGCCGCAACCATGCCCAGAATCGCAATCACCACCAACAGCTCAAGTAGGGTGAAGCCCACCTGCCGGCGGCAGCGCATCGCCCGATGAAAACACAGCGCCCCGCGCCGAATCGTGCGCGTGCAATTGGTCGGGCCATGCTGCATACGCGGAAATAAATTGCTATTGCCAGCCAAGTACATTGTCTTTGTTCACCCCATCGTTAGCCTTCGATTGCCGATCGGCCATCTTATCCGGACCAAGAGACCAAATCATCAAAGGACCATTTAACTCGTAAAAATCTGAGTTGCCAGTCGTGACTCGAATGTTGGACAACCCGTTGTACCCGGCCGGGTTACCAGGGGTTATCTGACTGACCTGTTGCCACCTGTAAAACGCATCCAAACACCGGTTATCGTAGTTCATGTCCATCGTAATCACGTATGGCATACCCCACGGGTCGAAGAACTGGTACTTATACCCCAGTGGGTTATTGCCCACAAAAACACCTTGAACACCAAAAACGCTTACCGGTTTGACATCTAAATACGAGTGTTGTTTTGGATTTTTCGCATGGCCATAGTTGATTGTATTAGGGGTGGCAATATCCTCGTCCATCAAGATCCGAATAACGTCCGAGTTTGTTGGGAAATAGACGCTCCCGTTGTTTATGACGCCAGGGTTTACACCCTGCAACCCTGGCAACCCAAACGTGATGTCACACAGGTTCCCCTGTGCATCTGCGATTGGATTGGCCGGATAACGGCTGTAATCGTTTTCGTAAGCAATGATAGCAGCAGCAAGACTCTTCATATCCATCTTGGCTGCATTAATCTTTGCTTTTTTCTTGGCTGTGGCCAATGTCGGCAACAGTAACCCCGCCAAAATGCCAATGATGCTTATTACAACCAATAACTCAATCAAAGTGAACCCTGGCCGCCGCACCCTGCCACCAAAGCTCACAGTAGATAAGCGAGCAATACAGCCTGCATTAGTTGCGTTAGGCCACACATTTCTCCGGCCGGAATCAGTCATCAAGTTTGTGCTCATAGTTGCTTCGGATTGCTTTCTTGCAGTTTTTACATGACCAGTGGTGAATCACTCCAATTACAAATGCGGTTTGTTTTGCCCCCCAGTATGATGTCAATCCACAAATCATACGAATCGGCGTTAATCCGATTTGTCGAAGATGAATCGTAGCACCACGGAACCACATATCGTTGTCTGCGGTCCCGCTCTTGTGACTGGAACGCGAGCGGCCCATCTGCAGGGAGCACAAATACCCACACCGGCAACGTGAGTGCGCTGGCGCTCGTGTTTACATTACCCAGTTCGTCTGGGCTGACCGTAGACCAAAAGTTTTGTACCTCTTCCCTGCTGGTTGCCGAGTTGGCGAAATCCGTCACGTTGAAATAACTGTTGATCTGTGCGCTTGTGAGCACTTCGCCAAAAACGTTCGTGTACCTGTCTGTTCCGTTAAAAACCGTGCCCGTCAATTCATAAAAAAGTTGGTTCCGAGCAGCAGATTGGTTTACTGCTTCCTGCCTTCTGTCAATGTGTGTACGCCCGTTACCAGGCGGGTAAAAACCCATCTTTGATTTGTAGTTTTCAATTGCAGTTTGGAGCTTGTGCATCTGTGCTTGCGCCCGTGCGACTGTTTTCTTTTGCCCCACCATCGCACCAATTCCAAGGACCATCGCAGCCAAAATTGCTATGATCCCGATTACAACAAGAAGTTCTATCAGTGTGAAGGCTGCTGCCTTAAGGCTCGCGTAAAATTGATTTTTTGGGGGTGTTTTCATCTTCAGTTTCATCGTTCGCGTAGTTCACGTTCAAGTCGTTCACTTAGCCATTGCTTGATCATGCTCTGGTAGTTGAGATACCGCGAGCGGGCCAGCCGCTTTATCTTCGCAAGCATCCGCGGGTCAATCCGTAGTGTAATGGTCACAGACTCGACACTCTCAGTCGGCCCAGCTATTGCACCTTCCATAAGCCGAAGGCTGGGCCGGTTCTCCGCCCAGAAACTCGCCTCGGCTTCTTCGCTATCAAACAGCGGTACGTCTTCCCAACTGTTGATCACGTTCATGGGACCGCCATTGCCATCGTCAAATGTTGTTTCGTCACGAATGTTCAAGGTTACTGGCTTAGTGCTTGATCAACTTTTTTCTGGTAAAAAAACCGTTCTTCAGTCTCGAACGGCCGGGCGTAAATGACACGAATCTGTTTACCGTTGGTCCGGTACACGCTGATAATTCCTATGCCACTGGATGACATACCAAGATTGAAAAAACGCGCTTGCACCGAGAACCGCTTCGAGTCAGGCATCAAACGCACTGCAAAAGGGTCTTCAAACGACTCTTCAATCTCTTTTTGGTTCAACGCGCCGTTCAACTCGAAAGACGGATTTGTCCAATCAAATTCCATATGCCATTAGATTGGCCGGTAAAACCTATCGTGTGCATATTCATTGTCTTTACAAAGTATTTACGCACCAGCAAGAAATTTGTCAATCAATTTTTTGGCCAAGAGCTGTTCCGTGACTTTGCGTCGTGGTTCCAAAGTGTCGCGAGACGGCATAAGTCTCTCAGTGTGCCTGACTTATGCGTCCGACCGGGTGCTTAAAAACACCAGTTTTTGTTCTCGCGAGTGGTGTTACTGCTTTTGAATTGAACATCGGCCCGTTCTGAATGCCGATTATGTGAATTGTGGCTGTTTAACCTAGGCGTGATTAGTCGCCGCGGTCGCCTAGCCCTTCACCGCTAATCATGCCAATTGCACCAATCAATGGCAGGAACATTGCGATAACTATGCTGCCGACGACCAGCGCCAAAAACACGATCATGATCGGTTCCAAAAGCGAGGTCATTGCAGACACTGCGTTGTCAACCTCTTCGTCATAGGTGTCTGCTATCTTTAGTAACATTTCCGGCAGGGCGCCTGTTTGCTCGCCCACGTCAACCATGCTGATCACCATGGGCGGGAATACCGCCGCTGCCTCCAGCGGTGCGGCGATCGTTTCGCCTTCCTTGACACTGTCGTGGACTGCGGAAATTGCATTCGCCACAACGACATTGCCGGCTGTTTCCCTGACAATTGTAAGCGCCTGTAAAATCGGCACACCGCTGTGTACCAGTGTCCCCAAAGTGCGTGAGAACCGCGCGATTGCAACCTTTGTAAAGACCGGCCCCAGAACCGGCATCTTCAGCTTGAGCGTATCAACTACTTTTCTGCCGAACTTGGTGCGTTTAAAGAGCTTGAACAATATGAAAAACGCTACTATGCCACCCAAAGTAGGCAGGAAATTTTGCCTGACCGTGTTGCTTACGTTCAATACGAACTGGGTAAATCCAGGCAATGGCTTGCCTTGGAACATGCCTTCGAATACCTCCTTGAACTTCGGAACCACATAGGTCATTAGCACAAGCAGAATTACCACTGCAACGGTCAACACTGCAGACGGATAAAACATCGCAGCAACAACCTTGCCCTTAATTCTTTGGGCTTTTTCCATGAACTCGGCAAGCCGGTTTAACACGACTTCAAGCACCCCACCCAGCTCGCCTGCCTTGACCATGCTCACAAACAAACGATTGAAAACTTTCGGATGTTGCGCCAGCGCTTCAGAGAACGTGCTGCCCCCTTCGATCGCAAGGGCCAGCTCGCCTATTATCCTCTTGAGGGTGGCGTTCTTTTCCTGCCGTTCCAGTACGCGCAAGCCGCGCAACAGCGGAAGCCCAGCATCAACAAGCGTAGCCAACTGACGCGTGAAAGTTGTTAGTACCTTGGTTTTGACACGACCGCCAAGGCCGGGGATTTTGATGTTGATGTTGATGTCGAGTGCGCCTTTTTTCTTGCCGGGCGCTTTTGTGACAAGTTTGCCTTTCTTTGCGGCTTTACCGGTCTCGACCTGTACAATTCGCGTGGGGAACAACCCCATTTCTTTGACGCGGTCAATGGCTTCGCTCTGGCTTGAGACCTCCAGTACGCCCTTGGTCTCCTTGCCTTTTTGATCCATTGCAACGTAACTGAACTTTGGCATAACCAGTGGTACAGTTCGGCTTTTCGCCCGGGTTAGTAAGAGGTGTACTTGAGCACTTCTTCAATAGTTGTAAACCCCTCGAATATGTTGCGCAGGCCGTCTTCGCGCAGTGTGACCATGCCCATCTCGATTGCTTTTTGCCTGAGCACAACCGTCGGCGCACGTTCGTTGATCAATGCGCGCATTGTATCGTTGATCGTCAACAACTCGAAAATGCCCTTCCGACCCCTGTAGCCGGTCTCGTTGCACTCCGGACAACCGCGCCCGTAGTAGAAAGTCTTGTCCGCAACCTCGTGCGGTGCGAGGTTCAGCAATGCAAGTTGGTGCTCAGTCGGTTCATGCGGCGTGCGACAATTCTTACAGATCATCCGAACCAGCCGCTGGGCAAGCACGGCCACTAGAGTCGAGGAGATCAAAAACGGTTCCGTGCCCATGTCAATCATACGCGTGATGGCGCCAGGTGCATCGTTTGTGTGCAACGTGGTCATGACAAGGTGGCCTGTCAATGATGCCTGAATTGCGATCTGAGCAGTCTCGAGGTCACGCATTTCACCCACCATGATGATGTCGGGGTCTTGCCGCAGGAAAGACCGCAACAACCTGCCAAATGTCAGGCCAACAGCCTCGTTAATGGCCACCTGCATCACCCCTTCGAGGTCATACTCGACCGGGTCTTCAGCGGTCAGCAGCTTTAACTCGACAGTATTGAGCCGACGCAGGCACGCATACAATGTGGTGGTTTTGCCGCAACCGGTTGGTCCGGTAACGATCAGAATCCCGTTTGGCCTGTAAATGACCTGCGTCATGTATTCGTACACGTGCTCCGGAAAACCAAGCGCTTCAAGTTCAAGCCGCACGGCTGCCCGGTCAAGCACACGCAGCACCACGGATTCGCCAAACTGGGTCGGTAACGTCGACACGCGCAGGTCAACTATCCTGTCCCCTATCCTGTAACTTATGCGGCCGTCCTGTGGCAACCTGCGTTCCGATATGTTCAGGTTCGACATTACCTTGATGCGCGAGATCACGGGCAATGCAAGATGTTTCGGAGGTGGCGCCATCTCGTACAGTGCGCCGTCAACACGGTATCGGATTTTGAACTCGTGTTCGAACGGTTCGAAGTGAATGTCACTTGCCCGATCCTGAATGGCCTGGTTTAGAACTAGATTAACAAATTTGACGATTGGCGCTTCATTGGCCAGGTCAACCATCGCCGCCTCGTCATCGGCAGCGCCTGCGGCCCTGACTTCCCGCGCGATCTCCTCGTCTGCGCCGAGTTCCTTTAAAATATCCGATACGCTCTCACCTTCTGAACCATAAAACTTGTTTATTGCCCACTCGATCTCGGACGGGTCGGCCACAACAATCTGAAAATCGCGCTTCAGCACAAAACCGAGCCTGTCCATCACAGTCGGATCGAGCGGATCAGCAACTGCAATCCGCAGCGTCGCTCCGTCAAAATCAACCGGTATGCATTGATACGTCCTGGCAGTCGAGGCCGGCACGAGATCAACAACTTCCTTTCTGATTTCCTTGTCACGTAAAGTCACAACCTCGGTGCCCAACTGGTCGGCTATAACATGCAGTTGGGTGGCATAATCCAGCACACCGAAATCGTTCAGAATTTCGCGCACGGATTTACCGCTGCGATTGTGCTCGGCCAACACCTCCTCAAACTGCAGATCGTCGATCAGGCCGCGTTCCTTGACCAGCGAAAGTAGCGGGTGGACTTGTGTTTCTGGCATGACGCAAAACTTTATGTTTGACCCACCGGCGCCTCGGCCCCGATTGCCCTGCCCAGCTCGATCTCCTGGAGTTTCTGCTGGATTGTAACCGGGTCTTGGGCCTTGGTGATAACTTCCTCACGCGCGATTATGCCCTGCATGTATTTCTCCAATAGAAAACTGTCAAGTGTGACCATTCCGTATTTGGCCCCGGTCTGAATGTCGGAGCTTATCCGGAACGTTTTGTTGTCACGAATCAGCGCCGCAATCGATGGGGTGTTAATCATGACCTCGAACACCGCAACCCGCCCTGGCTTGTCCACGCGCGGGATCAGCAACTGCGAGATCACAGCCTGCAACACTGTCGAAAGCTGGATCCGGATCTGTTCCTGTTGATTCACTGGAAATGCGTTCACCAGTCGGTCAATTGTTTTTGCTGCGCCCGTCGTGTGCAAAGTCCCAAACACAAGGTGCCCGGTTTCCGCCGCTGTGATGGCCGCGTCTATCGTTTCAAGGTCGCGCATCTCGCCCACAAGGATCACGTCCGGGTCCATTCGCAGTACACGCCGCAATGCCTCGGCAAAGTTCGGCACGTCAACCCCAATCTCACGCTGTGTGACAATGGCCTTTTTGTGCTTGTGGTAATACTCGATCGGGTCTTCGATGGTCACAATGTGCACCTCGTCGCGTTCCTCGTTGATGATATCCAACATCGTCGCAAGCGTGGTCGTTTTACCGGACCCGGTCGGCCCCGTCACAAGCACCAAACCACGCGGTTTGTAAAGCAGCTCGCGCACCGATGGCGGCAGGCCTATCTCTTCCATCGTCATGAGCTTGTTAGGTATCTGCCGCAGCACCACGCCGAAATTGCCGCGTTCCTTGAACACGCTCACGCGAAACCGCGCCGCTTCTCCAAACGCAAAACCGAAGTCGGTTGTGCCGCGCTCGCGTACGTGCTGTATATGTTCTTCGCTGGTGATGCTGCGCATTAATTCTTCGGTGTCTTCAGGGGTGAGTGGCGGACCTTCTACCCTGTGCAAGATACCGTGCAGCCGGATTACTGGAGGTACACCTACGCGAATATGCAGGTCGGATGCGCCCTCGGACACAACCAACTGTAACAGGTCTGACATCGAATACGACATACGTCTCTACAAACCGCGCTAATCCACGTCGCCCACTGTCACGCTTATTACCTCTTCGGGTGTCGTTAGGCCGGCCAACACCTTGCGCGTACCGTCTTCGCGCAAGGTTCGCATGCCCATCTCACGAGCGCGTTGACGCAGGACAGATGCCGGCGCCTTTTCATAAATCAACTTCCGTACCTCGTCGTCAACGAGGAAAATCTCGAATATACCCATCCGGCCGCGGTACCCTGTCTTGTTGCAATCAGGGCAGCCCTTACCCTTCAGGAACGTAGCGCCCTGAATTGCGTTTTCGTCTATGTTGAGCGCGCGTAGTTCTGTTTCGGATGGCATTGTGCGCACCGCACAACGTTTGCAGACCTTGCGCACGAGCCGTTGCGCCATCATTGCACGTGTGCTCGACGCAACAAGGAATGGTTTCACGCCAATGTCAATCAACCGTGTAACTGCGCTGGGGGCGTCGTTCGTGTGTAGAGTTGAGAATACCAAGTGGCCCGTCAGCGACGCATTGATCGCAATGTTCGCGGTCTCAAGGTCGCGGATCTCACCAATCATGATTACGTTGGGCGCCTGGCGCAGGATCGCACGCAACGCAGCAGCAAATGTTAACCCTATGGATTCGTTGACCTGTACCTGGTTAATGCCGCTCAAAACGTACTCGACAGGGTCTTCAACCGTAATGATCTTCCGGTCAGGTCGGTTAATAAAGTTCAGCACCGCGTAAAGCGTGGTCGTTTTGCCGGAGCCGGTCGGACCGGTTATTAGCAGAATTCCATCCGGCAAACTGATCAAACGCTCGAATGTCTGCTGGTCGTCGGTAAAAAACCCAAGCTCGCTCAGGCCAAGCATCAACCCCTCCTTGTCCAGGATACGCATCACTATGCTTTCGCCGTGGTTGGTCGGAATGCACGACACGCGCAGGTCAAGTACCTTGGTGTCCACGGCAGCCTGAATACGGCCGTCTTGTGGCACACGGTGCTCGGCAATTGACATGTTTGACATGATCTTGAGCCGGGCGATGACAGCAGGCTGCAATCGTTTTGGGGGACTTTTGACTTCATGCAATACACCGTCAATTCGGTATCGAACCCTGAACTTGTTCGGCAGCGGCTCAAGGTGAATGTCCGAAGCACGCATCCTATATGCTTCGGCTATTATTGTGTTTACGAGCTTGATCAGCGGCGCGTCCGCCTCAGTCACTGCCCCATCCTCAGACTCGCCAGCAGCCTGCGGCTGGGCGATCTCGACCTCGCCCTTAGTAATGTCTTGGATCATCTTATCCACCGCGCTTTGGCCGGCGCCGCCATAGTACCTGCTGAGCGCAGCTTCGATGTCCTCCTCTGAAGCAACCTGGAAATTTATCTCCATGCCAAGCACATGGCTTAGACTGTCGAGCGTGTCGAGATCCGACGGGTCGGCAATCGCAACCGTGAGCGAATTGCCAAATTTCTGGACCGGTATGATCCTGAACTTACGCGCAACATGCCGTGGCACAAGTCCGATTATCTCCTGCGGTATTGATATTTCGCGCAGGTTCACCGCCTCAACACCAAAATGCGCCGCTTTGGCCTGGGCAACATCCGACGGCCGGATGAGTTTGTTCGCCAACATTAGATCTACAACACCCACCCCGCTCGCCGCAGCTTCGGACCGCAAAGCCGTCACCTGCTCGGCTGTCACAAAGCCAAGGTCAACCAGCATCTCAACCAGATAATCGTCTTTTTCTGCCACGACTCGCCTTTTTACTGCTGCAAGGTTGAAAACCGTACCAAACCAAACCTATCGGCTAGCCTTACACATGTCAATGACACCGACGGTGCGCAAAGCTCACGCCGGTATCGCCGCCCGGGCAACAGCTCGATTTCCTCAAAACAGCCTGTTGGCAACCCAAACTAAATTTGCGCGGGCTGGCGCACCCAGCAGGAGTTGAACCTGCAACCTTCTGATCCGTAGTCAGATGCTCTA
>FMSI01000534.1_pt1 | contig 46234 bp, 34 predicted proteins | sample 1504471 | NCBI WGS metagenome assembly FMSI01 (sample SAMEA4475357, study PRJEB15587) | soil metagenome | biome: Soil; feature: Field | place: India | collected 2015-03-11 | depth 0 m
AAAAAAAATATAGCGTCAGGCATATAGCCTGACGACACTTAAAAGTCAGTTGCTTTCGTTCCGATCACGCTGCGACAACTGCTTCTGCCCGTTGCGCGATGGTGAAGGAGAAATCGCCTCTTTGCTCATCGCAGTCAATTGTCACATGGTCACCTTCCTTGATTTGACCGCCGATGACCATCTTTGCCAGCGGGTTGGCGATGTGCTTTTCCATTGTTCGGCGCAGCGGACGGGCACCGAAGGTCGGGTCGTAACCCAATTCAGCCAATTTCGCTCTCGCTTTTTCTGTCAACTCAAGAGTTATTCGCTTGTCAGCAAATCGCTGTTTCAGCCTCTCAAACTGCAGGTCAACAATCTGCTGTATGTGCTCTTTTGTCAAGCGGTTGAAGACGATCACTTCGTCAATGCGGTTAAGGAACTCAGGCCGGAAAGATCGTCGCAGTGCATCCCAAACTTTCTCGCGAATTCGTTCGGTCGTATCAAATTCGGTGATGAACTCTGTGCCGATGTTGCTGGTCATAATGATGAGGGTGTTGCGGAAGTCAACAGTTCGTCCCTTACCATCTGTCAAGCGACCGTCGTCCAGAACTTGCAACAGGACATTGAACACTTCAGGGTGAGCCTTTTCCATTTCGTCAAAGAGCACGACGCTGTAGGGACGGCGACGGACCGCTTCAGTCAGTTGACCACCTTCCTCGTAGCCAACATATCCTGGCGGCGCACCAATCAAGCGAGCAACAGTGTGTCGTTCTTGATACTCGCTCATGTCAATGCGAATCATTGCCCTTTCGTCGTCAAACAGAAACTCCGCCAACCCTTTCGCCAACTCGGTTTTACCAACTCCAGTCGGACCGACGAAGATGAAACTTGCGATTGGTCTGTTCGGGTCTTGCAAACCAGCCCTCGCTCTTCGGACGGCGTTAGCGACGATTTCAATTGCGTGGTCTTGTCCGACGACACGGCGTTTAAGTCTTTCTTCCATGTGCAGCAATTTTTCCGCTTCCGTCTCCATCAAGCGATGGACGGGGATGCCGGTCCACTTGCTCACCACTTCGGCAATGTCCTCTTCGTCAACCTCTTCTTTGAGCAATCGCCCATTCTTTTGGATTTCAGCGAGGCGCTGCTCTTCAGATTGAAGTTGCTTTTGCAGTTCAGGCAAGCGACCGTAACGCAACTCAGCGGCTCGGTTGAGGTCGTATTCGCGTTCGGCACGCTCAATCTCAAAGCGGATTTGCTCAATTTGCTCTTTGATTTGGCGGATGCGTTGGATGATTTCTCGTTCCATCTGCCACTGCCTTTTGAGCCCTTCCAGTTTCTCTCGCAACTCTGCCATCTCCCGCTCCAACTTCTCAAGCCGCTCCCTTGCAACAGGGTCATCACTGTCTTTGCTCAAAGCCACCCGTTCAATTTCCAGCTGGCGGATACGCCTTTCAACTTCGTCAATCTCTGTCGGCATAGAATCAATCTCCATGCGAAGTTTCGCTGCCGCTTCGTCGACCAAGTCAATGGCTTTGTCAGGCAAGTGTCGGTCGGTGATGTAGCGATGGGATAGAACAGCAGCGGAGACAAGGGCGCTATCTTTTATGCGGACACCGTGATGGACTTCGTAGCGTTCTTTCAATCCACGCAGAATCGCAATCGTTTGTTCAACGGTTGGTTCAGCGACATACACGGGTTGAAAGCGTCGTTCAAGGGCTGGGTCTTTTTCAATGTGTTTGCGGTATTCGTCAAGGGTCGTTGCACCGATGCAGCGGAGTTCACCGCGAGCCAACGCTGGTTTGAGCATATCGGCAGCGTCTACCACTGTTCCTTCCGCCCGACCAGCGCCGACGACTGTGTGCAACTCGTCAATGAAAACGATGATGCGTCCTTCGGAGGCGATGATTTCGTTCAAGACAGCCTTGAACCGTTCTTCAAACTCGCCGCGATATTTTGCGCCTGCCAAGATAGAAGCGATGTCAAGTTGCACAACTCGTTTGTCCTTCAAACTGTCAGGGACATCACCGGCGGCGATGCGTTGAGCCAACCCTTCAACGATGGCGGTTTTACCGACACCTGGGTCACCGACGAGAACAGGGTTATTTTTCGTTCGTCGCGAAAGGATGTGGATGACGCGACGAATTTCCTCATCGCGACCTATGACAGGGTCAAGTTTGCCCTGACGCGCTAATTCTGTCAAGTCACGCCCAAATCGCTCTAATGCCTGATAGCGCTCCTCAGCAGTTTGGTCAGTAACTCGGTGCGGACCGCGAACGGACAGGATGGCTTGGTGCAAAGCGTGAGGTGCTGCACCTTCTTCGCGCAAAACACGTCCTGCCGGACCGTCATCTTGGGCGAGAGCCAAAAGCAAATGTTCCGTGCTGATGTATTCATCTCGCCACTCCTTCGCTTGCTCTTCTGCTCGGTTAAACAAGTTGAGCAACCTTTGGCTCAGGTAAACTTGAGTAGCGGTTGTCGCTTGTGGCAGTCGGCGAACTTCCATTTCCCCTCGGCGAAGCAAAGTATCAACAGGCAAACCGAGTTTTTGCAAAATGCGAACTGCAACACCCTCTCGGTCGCGAAGTAAAGCGACGAGCAAATGCTCTGGGGTTAATTCAGGATTTCTTCGCTCCACCGCGATGCTATGAGCAGACTGAAGGGCTTCTTGCGCTTTCACCGTAAAGCGGTTCAAATCCATAGGTCATCACCTCAGCGCAATTTGTAACTTGCAATTCATGATGCGTGACAGCGTGATGTGTGATTCACTTGGCGACTGCTTTTAATTTTGCATCCTTGCACATACAAGCACACATGCTTGCACGCAATTTGAGAGACCCGCCGCATTGGGGGAAAGCGCCTGAAGCCATTTTGAGTTTACCCCCAATCGGCACAAATTATGCACACTGACGCTTATCCAACACTGCCAAAATTGTTTGGGTGCAACTGGAAACCATTGAACGACTCTGATACGGAGATGAAGGGAAATGCTGGTGACACTTTGGGTGTTGGGCTTATTGCACACCAGTGTTGGGATGTCTCCAATCCGCACCATCTACATTGTGCCGATGAGCCATCTTGACATCGGTTTCACCGCCCCACCTTCTCAGGTAGCAACGAAAATGCGCCAAACAGTGGAACAAGCCATCGCTTTCGCTGACCCCGATTTCGTCTGGACTTTTGAGACCTTCTGGCAACTGGAACAGTGGCTTAAAAGCAACCCATCGGAAACGCAGCGTCAAAAATTGCTGCAACTCGTTTTGCAGAGGCGTTTTGAAGTCTGCGCTGCTTATGTCAACCCCCACAGCAACCTCATGAGTGCGTTCTTGCTGAGTTGGCTCTTTCGCTTGCCCAAACAGTGGGCAGACGAAAACGGCGTTCCCATACGCACTGCTGTCCTCAACGATGTGCCGGGTCATCCCATTGACCTTCCCCACTTTTTAGCCCGCAATGGCATTCGCTACTTGCTCATTGGAGCGAACTTACAATTTTCGCCGCCATTGCCTTCACAAATTGCCAGCACCCCTTTTTGGTGGGAAGCACCAACAGGTGAAAGGGTTCTGACTTGGGTTGCCGACCGAAGTTACACTGAAGCCTTTAACGAGTTAGGTGTTGACCCCGATAGCGCCAGAGTTTTCAACCCCAAAAAGTTTCGGAATGAAGACCCGATACAGGTGATGGCGCAAGGAATTGCAGAGACATTGCAGCGTTATCGGGAGCGTCATTACCCCTACGATGCCATCATTGCTTTGCATGCTTTTGACAATTGGGATGCGATGGCAGCGAGTAAGTTGCCAAAGTTTGTGCGAATGTGGAACGAACGAGTGGGGCAACCGAAATTGCGCCTTGCAACACCGTCGCAATTCTTTGAACACATTGAACGCCACTACGGTGACCGCTTGCCAGTTTATCGTGGAGGGTTCGGGGGGCAATGGGAAAGTTTCGTCCGAACTGCTATCCCGACGGCGATGCGAAGAATTCGTTACGCTGAGCAAATCGCTCAAACGCAAACATTAACTGACCCTGACCTCATCTGCAAGTTGCTCGTTGCCTACGAACATAATTTCGGGATGGGAGTGCCTTGGGCGAACATGATGACGCATGAAGAAGCCGTGCAGCATAACCGTGAACAATGGCTGTTGCTTCAATCGTTGCCGTCAAGTCAAGAAAGCCAAATAACCGTTGAATGGACAGCGCCGTCAAAAACTGCTGCCGGTGAGTTGCATTCTGGAGCACTTTACCTTTTACCCTACCATCCGCTTTTGATAGAACCGCAAGTGGACGATTTGCGTCCCCTCAGCGAGAGAATGTGGCTTGGATGGCGCAAGGAAGTAGCTAAAGACGGGAGTGTGAAATTGCATTACTTGCTTGACCGCCACCAACTCCCTACCGATTACATCTCCGTCATTTGGCTGTGGCGGTTGGATGAGGAACAAGGACGAGCGAAAGTTATCAACAAGACGGCGACGGGGTGGGAAGTTTTGCCTGACGAGCGCTTGGCAGGTTACGATTGGGGTGGATGGTGCAGTCCCTTTGGATTTCAGTTGGGCAAATGGTCATTTAGCAGTGATATCGTTTTCGCCTTCCGAAAAGTTCAATGGAACGGTCAATCGTGGTTGCTTGGTGTTTGCTTGGTGCAACGGCTCACAGCAGTGTTCAAAGGCAACAAGAAAGGCACGCTCACTTTTGATGAAGCCTACCCTGGTGAAGACACTCGGTTGAGGTTCAGTGTCAAAATCCAACGAGTGTTTTGATTTTGAAAGGCTTTGGCGAGGTCTGCATTGCACTCGTCAGCGCACAGGGATAAAGTAGTTGACGAGAGTCGTTTCAAAGACGAGTTCGGTTTTTTGTGGCTAAAAAATGGAGCGTTAGCATTTGAGGAGGTGGAGTGGTGTGAGTATCAACACTCACAACCTTGTCCTTCAGCCGACACGAAAACTTGGGCAACTTCGCGAGGAAGGGTCAGCCCCTCTTGAAGGCGCTGTTTGGTATGTGGCTGAAAATGTCGGTGATGGTCTGGCTTACTTTTTCCCTAAAGGTTCTCTTGCCAAGATGAATTGGCTTACCGCGGATATGATCCTTGACGGCAATTATTTGGTCGTTTTCGTCTTGACACTGCAAGAGGGCGAAAACGGTCCAGCGTTTCGGCTGGTCTTCGGTGCTCTAAATCAATGTCAAGCCCGCATTAGAGTTCCCCTTGAAGCCGTCAAACAGAACCGATGGCGTTACCCTCGCGAGGGTGCTTGGCTAAAGCCGATGTGCGGGGGTGACGTCGTTGACCTGAAAAAAGTTGATCGCATGACCTTGACAGTTTTGCGAAAAAGTGATGAACCCGCTCGCTGGTGCTTGACTTCTTTCGTTGCCACATTCAACGAACCAACAAAACTGACAAAACCTCTGTTGCTCAAAGGTCCGCTCCTTGACGAATTTGGTCAAAGCACGCTGCACGATTGGGCGACGAAGACTCGCTCAAAAGGCGAACTCATTGAGCGTTTGAAGTCGCAACTTGAGACCGCACCGAATCGGCGTTTCCCTGAAAGTTACTCGCGCTGGGGCGGATGGAAAGAACTTCAGTTTGAAGGGACAGGTTACTTTAGAACTCATCATGATGGTAGGCGTTGGTGGCTCATTGATCCTGAAGGTTACGCCTTTTGGTCAACTGGGCTTGATTGCGTCCGTCCCGACACCGATGCAAACATTGAAGGTCTGGAAGATGCCCTAAGTTGGTTACCTGAGCAAGAGAGTGAGTTCAAAGCTGCTTTCCATGTCAGTTTCGAAAAGCATCGCCACTTTAACTACCTCGTCGCCAATTTCATCCGCGCTTTCGGTCCAGACCTTTGGCATGATCATTGGGCTACGATTACCATCTCACTGATGCGTGAATGGGGCTTCAACACCGTCGCCAATTGGTCGGATTGGCGAATTGCTTCCCGTGAAGGTTTTCCGTATGTTCGCCCGTTGAACCTGCATGTCAAGTATGTGCCTTATATCTTTCGTGACTTCCCCGATGTCTTTCATCCCGATTTTGAACAAGATGCAGCCAAGTTTGCTGAGCCATTGCACGAAACCGCTGAAGACCCAGCATTCATCGGTTACTTCTTGATGAACGAGCCAACTTGGGGGTTTGCGAAGCAGTTGCCAGCGGAAGGGATGCTCTTGACAACTAATTCATGTGAGACAAGGAAAGGGTTGAGTGATTTCCTGCGCAAGCGTTACAGCAACTCAAATGCAGCCCTTTCGGCATCTTGGGGGGTTGATGTCACATTTGCTGAAATCGCTGAGGGCGAATGGAAAAAGCCAATCACGCAATCGGCTCGTAACGATTTAGCAGAGTTCAGCACATTGATGGTCAAGCGACTTTACGAAACTTTGAGCCGTGCTTGCAAACAAGTTGACCCCAACCACCTGAACTTGGGTGCTCGTTACTACACCGTCCCACCAGATTGGGCTGTTGAGGGCATGAAGTGCTTTGACGTGTTCAGCATCAATTGCTACATGGAGCGTGTCCCAGCCGATAAGTTAGCGCCACTGAGCGAGAAACTTGGGATGCCTATCATGATTGGCGAATGGCACTTTGGTGCACTTGATGTCGGATTGCCGGCGTCAGGAATTGGGCGAGTGCCGAACCAAGAGGAGCGGGGCAAAGCGTTCAGGGTTTATGTTGAGACTGCCGCAGCCGAACCTTGGTGCGTTGGTGTCCACTGGTTCACCCTTTACGACCAATCGGCTATCGGTCGCTTTGACGGTGAGAATTACAACATCGGCTTTTTGGATGTTTGCAACCGACCATATGAGCAAATGGTCAATGCTGCTCAGTTGACCCACCAGCGACTTTACAAAGTTGCAGCAGGTCACTTGCCACCTTACAACGAGCCCGTCCGATATTTGCCCAAACTGTTCTTGTGATGAACTGTCAACTGCTTTGAAGGGCTTCTTTTATTCGTCGGGTCGCTTCTTGGATGGTGTCTTCGGAAGTGGCGAAAGAAAGACGCAAGTAACCAGATGCGCCGAACGGTGAACCTGCTACTGTGGCGACATGGGCTTTCTCAAGCAAGTAGTCGCAAAGTTCGTAGTCGTCTTTGAAACCTTTCCGCTCAATGGCTTCTTGGAAGTTAGCGAAAGCGTAAAATGCGCCTTCAGGCATCCTGCATTTGACGCCGTCAATGTTGTTGAGTGCAGTGACAATCATATGTCGGCGGAAGTCGTAAAGTTCCAGCATCTTTTGCGGAAAGTCACCAGGTTCTCGCAATGCCTTGATTGCGGCGACCTGAACGAAACTTGTCGGGTTCGTTGTGCTTTGACTTTGAATTTTCGCCATCGCATCAGCAATGGGTTTAGGTGCTGCAGCGTAACCCAACCGCCAACCCGTCATGGCGAAAGTCTTTGACAAGGCGTTGACAACGATGGTTCGTTCCTTGATGCGCTCGTTCAAACTGGCGATGCCGACATGCTTGCGACCATCGTAAATCAAGCATTCGTAAACTTCGTCCGAGATGACGAACAGGTCATCGTGCTTCAGAACGATTTCTGCTATTTCTTCCAAAAGTTCTCGCTCCCAAACTGCACCTGTCGGATTGCAAGGGGAGTTGATGAGCAAGACACGAGTTCGGTCAGTGATGGCATTGGCAATTTGCTTTGGTGTCGGCTTAAAGCCTGTCTCTTCGGTTGTCGGAATGATTACTGGTTCGCCGTCACAGACTAAAACCATGTCAGGGTAACTGACCCAGTAGGGAGCGGGGATGAGAACTTGGTCTCCTGGGTCAACGAGCGCTTGGAAAGCGTTAAATAGGGCATGCTTGGCACCGCACGAAGCGACAATTTGATCGGGCGTGTAATGCAAACCATTGTCACGCTCAAATTTCTCGCAGATGGCTTTCCTGAGCGGTTCCATGCCGCGAGCATCGGTGTATTTCGTGTAGCCTTCCTGCATGGCTTGAACAGCAGCGTCTTTGATGAATTCAGGGGTGTCAAGGTCAGGTTCGCCCACCGTTAAGTCACAAATGTCAACCCCTTGCGCTTTCAGCGCTCTCGCTTTCGCTGCTGCTGCGATTGTCGGTGACGGCTTAATTCTCTGCACTCTTTGAGCCAGTCTCATAGTCGCTCACCTCTCCCTTTTGGCTCTGTTACTGCCGAGCATATAAGTCTCAAGGACGGGTGATTGTTTTGCAAAATTATGACGGCAACTTGTTCACGAACTGTAGGGAAAAGTCAGACAATCGCAGGATGCGGCTTTGCGCTATTTCTTCGGGAGGAAAACTCACCCTGTCTTCACTTCAAAGTCTGATCAAAATTGGGAGCAACTTCCGCCAACTTGACCATTCTGGTGCATCGTCACTGGTCGGAACTCTGATACCACACTGAACGACAGTCCCTTTTCCGATCGCTCCCTTGACAATTACGGTGTTCCCGTTTGCTGTCCCCATCGCTTTCCCTTCCTGAGTTTGCAAGACAAGTGCCCGCACATTAAAGGCAATTCCTGTGTCTTTGACGGTCACCGTTTTAATGGCTCGTTCGCCTATAACGATTGCAATTTCAGGAAATAAGTTTGCATGTGCTCGGTAACCGCAGGCTTCGGAGAGCAAGATGATTTTTCCTCCTTTTGCCACCCAATCCTTCAGTGCAAGGGCTCTTTGGTATGTCAACTCCCTGATGTCTCTCAATGGCGGAATGAGCAAGATGTCTGCTGCTTTCCAATATGCGGGTTCTAAGAACTGCACTGGGAAAGCATTGATGTTTGCTTCCCTCAGGGTTTTGATGAACTGCTCACTACCCCAACCTTCCGCAATGACTCCGACGATGGGGCGGCGGGTTTTGGTTGGCGGTCGGTAAGGCAGGAGCAATTTGGCTAACTCCGAAAATTCCGACTTACTCACTCCCTTCACGAACGGACCACGACGGACGAACGGCTTAGTTGTGCCATCCTCGTAGACGAAATGTCCACGAGCCACTAACCGAACAGTTCCAGAGGGTATAGTCAGTTCGCCCTTGATGCTCTCTCCCTTTCTAACCCTATCGCCTTCAACAGTCAACTCGGCGACGACTTCCTCTGCAAACCCTTTATTCCGCTCCCATTGAATTGTCAAGTGAAGTTCCCTAAGCGAATTTGTAGGCAACAGTCCAGGCGATACCAAAATTGTGAAGCGGACTTGCTCTCCCGCTTTGTAGACAATTGGTGACTCCTTCAGTCGGATGCCGTTTCTGAGGTTGAAGGTGATTTGAGGTGAGCGATAAGTAGGATATGTCGGTTGAGCAGTTGCACCCAAAGTCAACGCTGCAAGGAAATCCTTCAAGGGAGCGATGTTGTATGAGAAGATGACAAAGCCGTCGGCGCCTAAGTCACGAGCGATTTTCACTTGTTCAATGAATTGCCATTCATCGGTGTGCAAATATGCTCCAATTCCGATAGCGATTGGGATTTGCCCATTGACTTCCAAAACTTGTTCGCGAACTCGCTCAAAGAAAGCGTTGTTGTCGGCTGAGTAATTCATCGGGCAGACGAAGTCCAAAATCCCTTCCCGAACCCACCTCATCCAATCTTGCTTGATAAGCCCATAATAGTAGCGGTGCCTTTGCCAAACAGCAGCAGATACGGCAATTTCAGGACGAACATCCTTGACTGCTTGGTAAACCCGCCTGACAAGGTTTGTGACGTTATCTCGTTGCCAATCATCGTAGCGAATCTTGAGCGGACCAAACAAAACTTGGAGCGGGAAGTTTGTCAAGTTGATTGCAGTCGCTTTTTCAAACTCGCGCCGCGAAATCTCGCCGTAGTCAAAGTCGTAATGGGGGACTTCGGGGTAGCGGATGTAGTCAAAATGGACACCCGCAACATTGTAGTTGAGCATTTCCGTCATTGCACGAAGTTCGTGTTCTTGGTTTCGCGGATCGCCAGGGTTGAGCCAAAACGCTTGTTGACCTTTCGGATCACGGACGAGCCTGTCTTCCTTAGCCATTTGCTCCTTCAGCCAATCGGGCGCTGTACCGAAGTGAAAGTTGACGCGCCAAGCGTGAAGTTCAATTCCGTGGCGCTGTGCTGCCTCTGTGGCCTTTTGAAGTTCGTCCAAATCTTCCTTCTCAGCCCAAGGATCTCTGGGCAAAAACTGACTTCGGTAGACCACATTGCCGCCACGCCCTGCACGGAAAAATAGGCAGTTGAGGTTAGCCTTTTTCAAGGTTTGCATCACCGCCTCCCAATCAGTTGGTTCATATGTGTGCAACCAAACTCCGCGAATTTCACCTTCTCGTGGCTCCAAAGAAATCGCCAAAGCCTTATGGATGCGTTCATATTCGCTTAACAACTGTTTCAATCGGTTCAGCCAAACTGTCCCATCAGAGGTTAGGGAGAACGAAAGTATCGGAACTTTAGGGCCAAGCAAATTTAGTGCTTCTTCCCTTCGGGAAGGTTCGTGGTAGGGCTGAGCGCTAATTTCCTGTAACCACCGTTGATGCTTCCGAAGCAAAACATGATTCCACTCCTGCCAGCGAGACTGCAAGGACTTCTGGAAGGAGACAGGCAATTTCGCTCCATCCAACAACCAAGTAGCCAATAATTCCGCTTTCTTGCCATCGGGAAGTTCTGGTGGGAGTGGTTGGAAAACGATGACCCAATTGTCCTGACGGACAATCCCATTGCTTGTGTTGACCTTAAGAGTTTGTTGCCACTCCGATGCTTGTACACCAATGAAGGCGAAAACGACGACTCTACCTGCGTTCTTCAATTTAGCAAGGACATCAGCATCAGGTCGGTTCGCTGGTAGGACGAACAAATTGCCAGCATTGGTGGTTAAAGCGGACGCGTTCACCCGCTGGTAAGGAATTCTGAGCCTTCTCAGCCACCTTTCAACACTCTCCACCTGCCAGTTAACGATGGAACGAACTCCTGCACTGGTCGCTGCCCATTTGTCATCTCGGACCACGATGACTTGTGCCGCTGAAGGGAGTGTTGAAGAGATGATTGCGAGAAAAACGAGCAAAGCCTTCTTCATTCTCCAACAACTCCTTTCCTTCCAGTCCTACAAGCGTCAAGATAAGTTTGCGAAACCCATCCTAAAGTTATCACAATTTCTTGCCGATAGACAAAACGACGAAGAGGTGATGCCCGATGCGCATTTCGCCAGAGACGGTAGCAAGATTGCAAGCGTTGTTGACGGAGCGGTTAGGGAAGACTGAAGCGTCGGGCAGGACAGCCATCCCGACGGGGGACCTGTCTCGTTCTGAAGAGCCAGTCGTCCTTTCAGCAGAACTGAAGCTCATTTTGTTGCTCCATGAAATGGTGCAGAAGATGGAAGAAGTTGATGAGAAACGAGTTATGGAAGTAGCGAAGCAGTTACAGAGCGGCAATTACAGTCCAGACTCAAAAGCCGTTGCCGGAGCGATCTTGAATGAGTTGGGAGGATGAAGTAAATGCGCAATGGGACGGCAGAACGGCTATGTCGGGCGTTAGCGGACCTCGTCGCTGCTTTATGCAAAGACGATGTCCGAGCGATAGAGACAAGTTCTACCAAACTCCAACAGTTGTTGGAATCGGAAGGCGAGCAAATTCGTAACGCTTTGGACTTTGAAACTTTGCGTGAGGTTCAAAACTTGATGGAAGCCGCCCAATGTCTCGTCTGGGTTCGGCTACTTTCCGTTTCTGAATCCGGAATTGCTGTCACCAACGCACTGGTTCAAGAGAAGGTATGAGGGGGGAACAGTATGTCTTTGTCTGTCACTCTGCAGACGGCGCTGCAATCTCTTTTGGCTCATCAGACCGCATTAGCGGTTGCTTCACAAAATATTGCGAACGCTCAAAATCCAGATTACTCTCGTCAAGTCGCTCGCCTTAAAGCGTCAATCCCAATTCCTGACCCGAGTTTAAGTGACGGGATGCTTTGGGGACAATTGGGAACTGGTGTGACAGTCACCGAAATTTCCCGTCAATATGACGCTCTGTTGTTGACAGCCTTGAGGATGAGCAATAGTCGTGTCGCTCATCAACAAACCTTGCTCAATGGTCTGGAACGATTAAATGCGATACTAAGTGAACCTACGGAAAGCAGCCTGAACAACCTGCTCGCTGAGTTTTTTGAGGCATGGCGAGACTTAGCGTCTAACCCTGAGAATATCGGAAATCGGGCAATTGTGATAGAGCGAGCGAGGTTAGTTTTAAACCGCTTCCAGAATATCAAAACTCAACTGAATTACGATAAAACTTTGGTGCGGTTGCAACTTGAGACCGAAGTTGAGCAACTCAACATTTGGTTAGAACATGTCGCTCGGCTGAACGAGCAAATCGTCGCTGCGAAGACGGCAGGGTTGCAGCCAAATGATTTGATGGACGAAAGGGACGCAGTTCTGCGACAAATTGCTCAGCGAATAAGCATTCAGGTCTTTGAACAGCCAAACGGTTCTGTCATAGTCACAGCAAGCGGTCATGAACTCGTCAGCAATGCTCAATTTCGGTCAATAAAGGTTGTGCTTTCCACCGATGGAACGCCGAACGCCACTTTAAGCGACACGGGAAATGTTTTGCCTTTAAGTGAAGGCATTTTAGCGGCGCTTCGCGAGTTCTTCCAACAAATCCTTGAAACCATTCAAAACCAATTGAAGGCAATAGTTGACAATCTTGCCCAAGCAGTGAACGCACTTCACCAAAGCGGTTACGGTTTGGACGGCAGCACAGGTGAACCCTTCTTCGTGTTGATCAACAATGAATGGCAAGTCAACCCAAGCCTCATTAACGATCCGAGAAAAATCGCAGCCTCCGCAACGGGGAGTGCAGGGAACGGGGAAATCGCTGCTTCAATCGCCAAGTTAGCCGAAGAACCCCTTGACAGTTTGAACGGTCAAAGTGTGTTAGGCGCTTACCGAAACTTGATAGGTTTGGTTGCTGCAAGGACTCAAGGAGTCCAAAACTCATACAACGCTTTCTCCGAAGTTCAACGGTTTTTGCAAAACCGTCGTGATGTGGTCTCTGGCGTCTCCATTGACGAAGAACTCGTTGACCTGATGAGGTTTCAACAAGCCTACTTGGCAGCAGCCCGTGTAATTCAAGCGGTTGACAATTTAGTTAACGAGTTGCTCAGCCGATTGTGAAGGAGGGTTAGCAAGTGAGAATTACGCCGATGATTTTGGCTCGCCAGGCTGTTCATTTCATCAACCAGAATGCAGAGACCATCAACAGAAGTTTGGAACGGCTCGGAACAGGACGGCGCATCAACAGAGCATATGAAGACCCACCAGGGACAGTTTTGTCTATGAGACTTCAAAGCGATATCGCAGCAGTTGAAGGGGATTACCGAAGACTTGAACAGGCTCTGCCATACATCCAAGCAGCAGACACTGCCCTTCAGCAAGCAATCAGCGTCTTACAGAGGGCGAGGGAGTTGATCCTGCAAGCAAGCAGTGATACTCTCACTGACGACCAAAGGTCTGCCATAGCAAATGAGATGGTCGGTTTGAGGGATGAATTGCTCCAAATTGCTAATAGCCGTGTCGGCGACCGTTACCTCTTCGCTGGAGCATCAATCTTGACAAAACCTTTCATCATTGATAACGCTGGTAATGTCACATATCTTGGTGACAATGAGCAATTGAGTGCTGTAATGAGCAATGGTGAGCGAATTGCGGTCACTCTTGACGGGCGCCGCATTTTTCAAGACAGCGAAGATGTTTTTTCCGTTCTCAGAGACGCCATTTCGGCACTCAAAAATGACGATGCCAACGCTTTGCGCAACGATGTCCTACCCCGATTGGACACCGCATTGACACAAATTCTGCACATGTCCGCTGTTTACGGTGCTCAAGCTAACCGAAGCGAGCGAACTATGGGCACTCTTTTGGCTCAGGAAACGAGTTTGCGGATGGCTTTATCCCCAGTGCTTGATGCTGACATTTCCGAGGAAGTCACAACTTATCAGTTGAGGCAAGTGACCATGCAAGCGACTCTTTTCGCCGCCAGCCGCATCCTTCCTCTTAGTCTGGTTGACTTCATGGCATAAGGCTGGGCGAAGTGAAATGAAGCAATTGGTCAGTCCACGAGATCGCTTGACCGTAAAGGAGAGGGAGTTCTTCCTCTTGCAAACCTAACTTCTCGGTCAAGTTGCTAACTTCCTCCCACTTGGCTTGCTCGTAACTAAGAGCCAACTTGTATGCCATTCCAAGAATTGTTGGTCGCCCTAACAAAGCGTCCTTGATCTCCACTGCTACAGGCAATTCTTCAAGCAACTCGGGCAGTGGTCGGTCTAACAAAGCATCTAACACCGAAAGCAAACCTATCAAGAAAGCTTCAACCCCGACTACATTCAATCCGAGTCGCTGAAAAACCAATTCACAAAATCGTCCCCGAACTACTCCCGTTGTCAGTAACTCTTGGGGCTTATCCTCAAGCATGCTGGTTGCTAATGCTAACATCGCCCATCGTCTCAAATTTTGTTCACCTAAAAGAACCATCGCTTGGCGCAGGGATGTGATCGGATAGCGTAGACCAATTGCTGCCGAATTGATGTAGCGGAGGAGTTTGAAGGCGAGGGAGGCATCGCCTTTCAAGATCGCTTCCATTCGGTTGAAATCCAAATCTTCCCGGTTAAGTTCCTGCATTAGTCGAAGGTAAGTCAATTTGTGGCTGGGGATTTCTCTCCCAGAGATAATTTCGGGCTTGCAAAAGAAAAAGCCTTGAAAATACGAGTATCCTGCTTGAAGGGCTTCGGAGAAATCTTCATGAGTTTCAACCTTTTCCGCCAACATTCGGACGCCCTTTTTGCCAAACTTCTGCCTCGAAACTTTCCTTTCCTCTCCCTTAACTTGCAGGAAGTCAACCTTGATGATATCAGCAAGTTCGACTAAGGGTTCATAATTCGGTCTGAGCACAAAATCGTCAAGGGCAAGAAGGTAACGGTGTCGTTTGAGTTCACGACATGCGTTGATTACATCGTCTTCTGGTTCAACCGTCTCCAAGATTTCTACGACAACTTGTTTGGGAGGTAGAACAAGGGCGACACCGCTTAGAAGGAGTTGTTTGGTAAAGTTGATGAAAGCGGGCTTGCCTCCGGTCAGGGAAGAGAAGCCGAAGATATGGATGCCACTGCTAATGACCCTTTGCGAAGCCATATCTAAATTTGTCGCTTTGAACATATTCTCCAATCCCGACCTGAACAGCAACTCGTAAGCGACAACTCGCCGCATCCGGTCAAAAATCGGCTGCCTCGCCACAAAAACTTGCATCTTCCCGTCACCATTTTTTCTTTCGGTTCAACAACCGCTTTTTTAAAGGCAACGCTCGTAGCCGACCAATAAGTGACAGCAAAGCGATGCAAAAATTGGTGAAGTCACCACTACCCATATCCAAAAACTTAGCGCCAAAATTTTGAACCACGCTTCACTTTGCTTCTTGCCTACCGCAAACAGTTCAGCAAACAAACTTTCAAGTAGGGTGTCAAAATTACTGCGGATATGTCAGGGACAGAATCATCAAACACCGAACCCTTAATGACTCGAGGGGGAACAGGAATGTTCCGCATCCTTTGCAAATCCAAAATTCACAGAGCAATAGTGACCGATGCCAATCTGAATTATGAAGGTTCGTTAACCCTTGACCCGCTGCTTATGGAGGCAGCGGGATTGTTTCCCTTTGAGCAAGTTCATGTGCTCAATCTGAACAACGGAGAGCGATTTGAGACTTACCTGATTGAAGGCGAACGGGGGAGCGGAACAGTTTGCGTCAATGGTGCTGCAGCGAGACTCGTTCAAATTGGCGACCCCGTAATTGTGCTGGCATATGCCTTTGTGCCAGAAGAAGAATTGCCTCAATTTGAGGCTCGAATCGTTTTCGTGGATGGGGAGAACCAGATTGTCAAGGTGGAAGTGGTCAAAGTTACGAGAGAGGTTCAGGTGGATAGCGATGCATGAGGAAAGAGAAGTGCGATGTCGCTGTGGGGAGCGAGTTTTCACTGCCCCCTCACCAACCGCTCGCTGCCCCCAATGTGGTAGAAGGTTGTTTCGGAAATGTCAATGTGGAGCGTTAGTAGAACGAACGATGAGCCGATGTCCTTACTGTGGCACAGATCTCAGAGAGAGATATGTCGAAGCACGCCCACCTTTGCGGCTGCGCAAAATTTTCAGTGCAGGATTGATAGGTGCATTTGTCTTCGTGCTTTCAGGTTATTGGTCGCATAAAGCATTGTCTCGGCTGTTACCCAACGAAACAAACGGCTTGACTTCAAACCCTTATCCTCAAGGGGGCAACATCTTAACCCTAACTTTGAAAGGCATACTCTTGTTGCTCAACGATTTAATCGGGGCAATCGGGCAAGCCGTTCGTGAAAGCCCGATGCTTCTGGTTCTTGCCATCTTTGGTTTCTCAATCGCTGCCGCCTTGGCGGCGCGGTGGCAACAGTTCTCTTTGAGCCGTTTAAAGCGTCACTTGCGACGCAAATGGAAGCAAGTTTCCTCCCGATGATTTTCACGACGACAATTGGTGGACACGGTGCAGCCATTCACGCATCAATGGGTAAAGGTCACGATAAAGGGCGAAGCGTTCTTCATAAAGGGCAACTTCCTTCCGTTCAGGTTCAAAAACTTCCTTAACCTTAACCAAGTTTTCCGCAGCATCCCTCATGCTCTTCCACTTGCCGATAGCCTTTCCTGCAGCAATTGCTGCTCCAAAGCATGCTGCCTCGCTTACATTGAGTGAAACGACTGGGGCATTGAACATGTTCGCTTTAATTTGCAACCAGAAGCGACTTTTTGCCCCACCACCAATAGCCCTGACTTCGTGGACTGTTATGCCTGCTTCTTTAAGCAGTTCCAGATTGAGGCGCATCTCGTAATTTACACCTTCCAACAGCGCCCTCACAAGTTCCCCCCTCGTCGTGTTGATGGTCAATCCAGCAATTACGCCTCTGGATCGAGTGTCCATCCAAGGTGTCCCTGTGGTCGGCGTAAAGTGAGGCAAAACAAACAAGTTGGTCGGTTGCTTGCTCCCTTGAGCCGTGATGAGTTCGTAAACATCAATTCCCATCCGTTCAGCGACCGACTTTTCCTCACTTGCAAAAGTGTCACGATACCAGCGAAGCAAAATTCCGCCAGTCCAACTCCAAGTCACGGTAACATACAAGTCTTCGGCAACATGAGGATAGCAGCAGAAGTTGTTTTTGAGCATGGTCTCGTTCAAAACGGGTTGAGCCATTGCAACTGTTATGCAGTCTACAGTTCCTATTGCATCCATTGCAACCCCACCCTTGACAACTCCTGAGCCGAGACAGCCGCAAGGTTGATCGTGACCTCCAGTTGCAATGACGACTTTCGGGGACAAACCTGTCTCTTCAGCCACTTTTGGGTCAACAGTCCCGATAGGCTCCCCTGCAGGGAGGGGACGAGGAAGCATATCTTCATCTAAACCAGCTGCTTCAAGAACCTCACGACACCATCGCTTTTGGATGACATCAAACCCCATCGTCCTTGACGCCATAGACCAGTCAATTGCTGGGTCTTTCGCTCCAAGTCGGAACGAAACGAAGTCTTGGATGCAAAGAAACTTCCAGACCTTCTTAAAAATTTCTGGTCGTTCTTGCCTAAGCCACATCAGTTTGGGCACGGTATACATCGGATGGATTGGGTGACCTGTGAGGGAAAAGGCCCGCCATTGACCTAAGGTCTCTTCTAATTGCTTAGCCTGCTCAACTGGGCGAGTGTCTAAGTTGGCAATAGCGTTTGCGAGTGAGCGTCCGTCCTTGTCAATTGGCACAACAGTCTCACTCATGCTTGACACTGCTATCGCTTCAACTGGATCGTCTTTGCCTGCTTGTGAGATCGCTTCAGCGATAGCCTCTTTTGTTGCCATCCAAATTTGCTCCGCATCCAATTCAACCCATCCTTGCGGTCCTGGGTAAATGAGCGGATACTCGCGGTAACTTTGCCCTAAGATTTCTCCTTCGTCGTTGAAAATCACTGCCTTGACACCTGTTGTCCCAGTGTCCACGCCCATCAAACTCATCTTCCTTCACCTCCACACTTGAGCGATTGCACACTTGCACTTAAAAACTTTATGGCAGTCGGCGACTAAGAATTACATTGGGGAACGTGCGCTAAAATCAAAACGGCTTCAGACAAATTCAACGAAGTGAGGGGATGAAGATGGAGGTCATCATTTTGCCTGATGCCGAATCGGTTGGGAAAGAAGCAGCCAGACAAATTGCCAAGTTAATTCGCCGCAAACCAAATTGTGTTTTGGGATTGGCAACGGGATCAACTCCGATCCCTTGCTATCAAGAAATCATCAAGATGCATAAAGAGGAAGGGCTTGACTTTTCCCTTGTCACCACTTTCAACTTGGACGAGTATTACCCCATTGACCCTCGTCATCCACAAAGTTACCGCTATTTTATGGATGAACAACTTTTCAACCACATCAACATTGACAAAGCCAGAACCTTCGTCCCTTACGGTCTTGCTCCTGACCCTTATGAGCATTGCGTTTGGTATGAGGAGCAAATCAAGAAAGCAGGAGGCATTGACCTCCAAATTCTCGGAATCGGTCACAACGGTCACATCGCCTTCAATGAGCCCGGTTCATCTTTGGCTTCAAGGACTCGAGTCAAAACGCTAACCAAAGAGACCATTGAGGCTAATGCCCGCTTCTTTGACCGACCCGAAGATGTTCCCCGATATGCCATCACCATGGGCATCGGCACGATCCTTGAAGCAAAGGAAATCATCTTGCTGGCAAATGGTGAGGGGAAGGCAGACGCTGTAGCAAAAGCAATTGAAGGTCCTGTTTCATCAATGTGTCCAGCCTCTGCACTACAATTGCACCCACGAGCCACTTTCATCATTGATGAAGCGGCTGCTTCAAAATTGCAACGAAAGGACTACTACAAGTATGTTCACGAGATGGCAAGGGCGCTGGAAAGGCAAATTAGCGAGAGGTTGGTGAAAATTTGAAACGATTGTTGCAGTCGTCTGATCGTTGACAAAAACTTCGCTTGAGTTCAGGAGGGAAGAGAGTAAGTGGGAACAGCCTATACTCCGGGACTGACAGTCAGCGCTGATTCTGTCATCAGAAAGATTCGGCGACTACCCTTGAAAGGTCAAGTCCTTGTTCAAGTTGGGGATTCAGTTTCCCCTGATACCGTTGTCGCCCGAACAGAATTGCCCGGACCTATCACAACCTTAAGAGTTGCAGAACGGTTGGGAGTTGAGCCGAGGGAATTGAGCAAATTCTTGCTCAAGCAAGTGGGGGACAAAGTCCATGCAGGAGAAGTCATCGCAGAGCGGAAGGCTCTCTTCGGTCTCTTGACATCTCGCGTGACATCGCCTGTCACTGGAACGATAGACTTCGTCTCGGAGGCAACGGGTAACATCGGAATCCGTCATTTACCAACGCCCGTTGAGGTCACTGCTTACTTGAGAGGTTTAGTGGTGGAAGTTATTCCAGAGGAAGGAGCAGTTGTCGCCACAAGGGGCGTTTTTGTCCAGGGGATTTTCGGTTTAGGTGGAGAGCGACACGGTGAGATTGCCCTCCTCGCTAACTCACCCGATGAAGTTGTCCCTGACATGAAGTTGAGCGACGAACATAAAGGCAAAGTGCTAATTGCTGGCGCTTTAGCTAACTGGCGATTGATGGAAGCTGCAAGGCAAGTCGGAGTCACTGCTTTGGTGACTGGTGGAGTTCTTGACTCTGACATCAAAAAACTTCTGGGATATGACATCGGTGTCGCTATCACGGGACATGAACCTTTGCCCTTTACCCTCATCGTTACGGAGGGTTTTGGGGAAATAGCAATGGCGAGACGGACCTTTGAGTTGCTGGCAAGTCAGGAGGGCAGGGATGCATCAGTTAATGGAGCGACACAAATTCGCGCTGGAGTTATCCGCCCAGAAATCGTCGTCCCTCAAGACGAGACTTTGACGATGGACAATTTGCAAGTTCCCGAAGAGGATAAGTTCGCAACAGGCGAGTTGAACTTAGGCGCACCCATTCGCCTCATCCGAACCCCTTACTTTGGTGCGCTGGGGCGAGTTGTTTCCCTTCCTCCTGAACCGCAAGAAATTGAAACCGAGACAAAAACTCGTGTGCTTGAAGCGGAATTGGTGACTGGGGAGAAAGTGGTTGTTCCCCGCGCAAATGTTGAAATCTTCCCACACGAGTGAAAGTACCGCGAAATTTGTGGTGAGAGGGAAGTGAAAGGGAAACCCTGCAACCACTTTGCCATTGATTCCCAAATCCTCGTTGGGACTTTGCTTCCCTCAGTGCAATACTACACTATTTTGAAAATTGTCGCTAATGTGAGCACGGGTTTTTAAGGAATCGGTGCGTCAGGAGACTCGCTCTCTGAGGAAACACCGAAAAGAAAATTTGTTGCAATCGGAGGTGGCTTTCCTGAGCCGCCGAAGGAATCAGGGCGAAGAAAATTCGAATCATCAGGATATGTATCCTCTGAAGAACTGCCGAAAGGAAAAATCAACAAAGTGGGTATGGGTAAATACCCTGACAATAGCGCGGATTTTGAAAGACAAAAATCTGAGAGGCGCGACAGCGATTGACAAAAAATTTTTCTCATATTTGTTGCGTTGAGAAAATCGTGGATTTGACAAAATTTAGCGACGGAGGTGGTCAGGGTGGGTCTAAACGCTAAACCACCCAAAAGTCTGTTCGCTAAACCCAAAATCATTCACTATGATGCCGATTGCTTCACTATTGAGGGCGTTGATCTATTCCTGTTCAGCGGAGCAGCCCATTATTTTCGGATGCCAAAACTGCTATGGCGCGACCGATTGCTTAAAGTGAAGAGAGCGAGTTTTTTAGCCCTTGAAACTTACGTCGCTTGGAACTGGCACGAGCAAAGGGAAGGCAAAGTTGATTTGAGAGACTTGGACGATTACCTTTCTTTGGCTGAGGAAATGGGATTTTATACTATCGCCCGTCCTGGACCATACATCTGCTCAGAGTGGGATGTCGGTGGCTTCCCTCGCTGGCTCCCCCAAAAGCGATTTCCGTTGAGGACAGACCATCCTGACAGTATTTCATGGAGCGATTACTGGTATGCTAAGGTCATGCCCCTCATCGCTCGCCATCAAATAACCAAAGGCGGTAAGGTCATTTTGGTTCAACTCGAAAACGAGTATGACTATTACGGCTTGCCCGACAATGTGATGCTCAGATACTTGAAAGCGCTTTATCGTTCGGCAGTCAAATACGGGATTAATGTGCCGCTTTTCACTTGTTGGACCAGAGTCGCTCGCCAGAACGAGGATAAAGTGATGGCTCGCATTTTTGACACTTGCAACTTCTATCCGGGCTGGAACTTTGAATGGACAGCAAGCGCCCTCGCTAAATTGCGTGAGGAAGAGCCATATAGCCCTTTGATGGTTACAGAGTTGCAAGGGGGTTGGTTCTCCCAGTTTGGAGACCCTCTGCTCCCCCACCAGCGAGACGACCTTTCCGCCCAACAGTGCAATGCCTTGACAAAGTATCTCATCGCCCATGGCTTGAGTGCTTTGAACTATTACATGTTGTTTGGCGGCACGAACTTCGGTTACTGGGGTGCCCGTCATATAACCACCACTTACGATTACGCTGCGCCCATCCGAGAGCCTGGTGGTTTGTGGGACAAATACTATGCTGTCAAACTCATCGGTGACTTCCTAAGGTGTTTCGGAACGGATTTGGTGAGAGCCAAACCAAATCACGAATTGGCAAGTTCAGAAAATGAAGCCATTAAAGTTTACGCCCGCGTCCGCGAAGATCACGGCTACTTGTTCGTTTGGAACCCCACAACAGATTGGCAGAAAGCAAAAGTGTCTATTACCTTACCTAACGGTGAAACGATTACTTGTAAAGAACAGATCGTCCTACCGCCCCGCGATTTCAAAATTTTGCCTGTCAACTTCACTGTCGGTTCACGGAAAGTCGTTTTCACGACTTTGGAAGTTCAGTCAATTGTTAAGGTAGGCGATAGATGGGTGATGGTTGTTTACGGTGATGTCGCCCCAAACGGCACTCCCTATCAAATCCTCTTCTCCGACGGCCTTGAATTGTGTGGGTATGTCAAGAATTGCGAAGAAGTTCGGAACATTGGAGATGACTTGCAAGTCGTGGTCATAACACGGGAATACGCCGAACGGACATGGCGAATTGAGCGAGAGGATTTGCCAGCACTTGACATGCTGAGACCTGATACCCACTACGGTTTGATTGTTTCCAATGCCTACTTGCTAAGGGAAGTTCAAGTGAGCGAAGAAAGCATAGAATGCAACTTAGAGGTCTCGCCAGGTGAAACCCAATTCCTTGCATTGCTGCCAGACCCACCAAAGTTCGTATTGGTGAACGGTAAAAAGGTGAATGCAGTTGCAGACCTTGACAAAAAGTGCCTTAAGTTCACTGTGAGGACGAGGTCGATACCCGTTGATGCTGTCCCAATTCAATCTTTGAAGTGGCGGGGAGAGCAAATTTCGGCGAAAGAAGGCAAAACCGCAAAGCAAGCGGATAAGTCTTCGCTGCTCTTTCCTCTTGCCCCTCTTTATGCCATGAATTGGCACGATAACGGGTTTTACCGATACGAGACAGAATTCTCTTGGAACGGCAATGCGATGGACCTTTTACTCATTGCTTACGCACCAGACCCAAAACTCGTTTTTCTCAACGGGAGGGTAATTTCGGAAGCCAGCAATAGTTCCCGAAGTGTCAAAGTCCCTTTGCGCATGTATGCCCGAAAGGGACGGAATGTCCTTACCGTGCTTTACGAACAACCAGGTCGCCCCAACTTTGGATGGGGGATAAACGAGTTGAAAGGAATCGCTGGGGCGTTGTTGATAAGCAAGGAGGAACGAGAACTCGTTGAATGGCGAATGAATAAGACTCAACGGATTGACGAGGAGGCACCAGAGACCCAACCAGATTTTGAGGATAAATCATGGGTTCTCGTCAAAGTTGGTAGTGGACATCAACCCGAGATAGATGCTCGTGAATGCGCTTGGTTCCGAACAGAGTTTGAACTTGACAAAGTTGAGCCCGATTTGATGCTGCTGTTTGAAGGTGTTGACGATAACGCTTGGGTCTGGCTCAACGGTCAGAAGGTTGGAGAACATTTTGGTTGGGACGAACCTTTCATCGTGCCTGTCTCAAAAGTAGCCAAGCAAGGGCGAAATGTGTTGGTCGTCGGTGTGGAAAACAAAGACGGACCTGGTGGAATTTATGCCCCTGTTTGGCTTGTCCGTGCATCCGAGTTGACAGTTTTAAATCAATGGAGAGTAGCAAAAGGGTTGATTGGCGAACTCCAAAATTGGCACACAAACAAGGCGTCTGACCAAAGTTGGCGCAGGATTTTTGTAGGACAAAAACCACCTGCTCGTGAAGGGAACATAATCTGGTATCGTGCAAAATTTACCCTGCCCAAAGTTGAAGGGTGGAATGTACCTTGGCGGCTTGTCCTCTATGCCTCAGGTAAAGGCAATATTTGGCTTAACGGGTTACATATCGGACGCTACCAAGAACAAGGACCGCAGAGAGAATTTTACTTGCCTGAATGCTGGCTTAACTTTGAAGGGGAAAACTTTCTTGCCATCGCCCTGTGGTCAACGGAAGACATACCGACAATTAATGCACTGAGAATTGAGCCCTACGATGAATTCGCTGTCAGTAAAATTAAGGTCTCTTTTGTCAAGTGACCCCATCCCTTTCATGCCAAACAGGTAGACGAAACGAGGGACTGAGTGTAGATGGCAAGGATAGTCCTTTTTGTGCCACAATGAAAATGCCAACTTTACATTGAGAGGAAGGTGAAAAGCAATGGGGCAAACGAGGCGTGAGTTTTTGAGGTGGGTATCGGTAGTTTCAGCAATGTCGGCAATCGGTTCCAAAACTGTTTCTGCAGGAACAAGCCAACCTCAAAAGACTGACCTCATTAGCCCAGGTTGCCGCAAATCAAAAGTCAAGGTAGCGAAAGTTTACCTTGGTGTCCCTAAAGCCCATTGGCCAACCCCTTTGCTTGACTTGCGAAAGGAAAGAATGCGTTACGAAAAGGAATTTGAAAGAATGAAAGGGGAGTTCGCTGATGTTGATTTCACTGTCAACGAGTTAATTTCATCGCCCGAACAAATCCCTCAATTCGCTGACAAGTTTAAGGAAGCGGACGGAATTCTTCTCATCCATTTGTCAATGGGCATTGGGAGCACTCTAATGGAAATCCTGAAATTCCAGCGCCCCACAATGCTTTTCGCCGCACCTTACTCAGGACACGAATGGTCTTGGTTTGGTCGGTTGAAGAATCAACCTGAAGGAGCTTTGTTTGATTGCATTTTGTCAAGCGATTTTTCCCAACTTGCGGTAGCAATCCGACCCTTCCGGGCTATCCACCACCTTCGGGAAGCGAAAATTTTGGATGTCACGGCGAGACCGCAAACTTCATACGCCCAAGCAATCAAGGAAAAATTCGGCACAGACTACAAGGCAATAGACAGAGAACGAGTCCTCAAACTCTACGAATCTATCCCCGATTCAGAAGCCGTCGCTGAAGCGAAGCGGTGGATTTCTGGTGCGGAGAAAGTTGTTGAGCCGTCAAGGGACGAAATTATCCGTTCGTGCAAACTCGCTTTGGCACTCCAAAGGTTGCTGGACGAAGAGGAAGCAACTGTCGTGATGGTTGATTGTTATGGGACAATGTGGCGCCAGTTACCTGCCTACCCTTGCATAAGCCACTGTCGGATGAACAACTTAGGTTTTGGCGGAATTTGCGAATCCGACTTTCAAAGTGCCCTGACCCATATCGTCTTTCAAGGGCTTGTAGGTAAACCCGGATTCATCAGCGACCCAACCGTTGACTCCTCGCAAAATTCCATCATCTTGGCTCACTGTATGGGGACACTTAAGATGGATGGACCAAAAGGCAAACCCGCTCGCTACAGGTTGCGAAGCATCATGGAGCGGCAAGAAGGTGCTGTCGTTCAAGCCTTTATGAAAATTGGACAAAAAGTCACGCAAGCGATTTTGCTCGGCACAAAGGAAATCCGATACTTCACTGGAACGATCATTGACACCCCTGATATTGACAGAGGATGCCGGACTAAAATCACTGTCAAGGTTGACGGGGATGTGAACAAACTCTGGCAAAACTGGGCTGGAGGTCTACACAGGGTCACTTGCTACGGGGACTTAACCCAAGACCTGCAATGCTTTTGCCGCTTTACTGGACTAAAACTTATCAACGAAGCGGTTTGAGTTCGGTGTATCAAACAGTCAATCACTGTATGGGACTGGCAAATTGCCCTTTCTCAATTCAAAAACCAGTCTTGCCCATCCTCCATCTCCGTGCAAGGGTTCAGGCAATTCCTTTTCGCTGAAAAACCCCACATCACGGCATTCATGGGGCAACGGTCTCAATTGACCGTCCAGAATTTGACACTCATAGACGAGACAGTAGAAAGGGATGCTGAGACTGAACTTGTGTCTGAACCCATCCAGAACGGCAAGAAGCCTCAAAGGCTCAACGTGCAAACCTGTTTCTTCTCGCACTTCTTTAACGGCAATTTCGCTTGGTGGGTAACCGATATCAGCCCAACCGCCAGGAAGAAACCAAGTTCCTCTGTCAAGTCTTTGGATAAGCAACAACCTGTTTTGATCATCAAAAACTGCAGCGTTAATGACGACTTTTGGAGTGACATAACCGTGAGCGCCAGATTTCACTTCCTTCTGCCACTGCTCAACAAATTGTCTGATGTTTTCTTCATCGTCTTCCCGTCCGCTCATAACCACCGCCATTTCTGCTGCGAGTTTAAGCAATTCTTCGTAGCGTTCCCGTTCGTAAGGGCTTTGAGTGAAAGCCAAACCTGTTTGGGCAATGGCTTTCAACATCATCTGCCATCGTCCCAATCGTTCCATGAAATTTATGGACATAGTCTGTGTCCCCCCATTTTCACAGGTCGTGTAAATCTTAGCGGCATTTTTCAAGTAACGGCATCAGTGGTTTCCACGCTCAAAGGTTGGCAAAATTTTCAGCAGGGATGTGCAGCCAAGGTGATGAGCCGATGCAAATGTGCCCAAAATGCAGTTGGAACAATTTTGACACAGCAAGGTTCTGCGCAAACTGTGGTGAACCGCTGAGGGGTTTGCTGGGACAAGGTGACATACTGCAAGGACGATATCGCATTATCAAGGTTCTCGGTTGTGGCGGGATGGGTGCAGTTTACTACGCTGAAGACTTAAGGCTTAGCAACAGACCCGTTGCCGTCAAAGAGAACTTTGACACTTCGCCCGAAGCGGCATCTCAGTTTCGTGTTGAAGCGGAATTGCTCGCAACTTTGCGCCACCCTAACTTGCCCCAAGTCTTTGACTACTTCATTGAGCCGAAAACAGGTAAGCAATACCTCGTCATGGACTACATCGCAGGCGAGGATTTGGAAGACATAGTTGAAAAGCGTGGTCCTTTGGAGGAACGAAACGCTTTGAAAATCATGCTCCAGGTTTTTGACGCTGTTGAATACCTCCACCGTCAAAATCCACCCGTAATTCATCGAGATATCAAGCCAAGTAACATCAAAGTTCAGCCCGACGGAACAGCCATTCTGGTTGACTTCGGTATCGCTAAGCGATATTTGCCGGGCAGGGAAACCATTGGCGCCGCTGCAGCAGTTACACCTGGCTATTCGCCACCAGAGCAATATGGGCAAGGCATCACTGACCAACGGTCTGACACTTACGCTCTGGGCGCAACGCTCTATTTCGCTTTGACAGGTCAAGTTCCACCTGAAGCAATTGAACGGGTAACTCACGGTGACAAGTTAGTTCCACCGAGCCGTTTCAACCCTCGCATTTCACCTCATATTGAACAGGCGATTTTAAAAGCGATGTCAATTCGCCCTGTTGACAGGTTCATTAGCGTGATAGATTTCAAGCGTGCGGTCATGACGCCTACAGTTTCTCGCCCCACTCCAACCTATCGCCCCGCCCCCACGCAACAGCCGCCTCCTCCTTCCCCATCCAGACGCCGACGACGCCCTCAACCTTTGCCGTCAAACTATAACTTGGAAGTCAGTATGGCGGGGTGCGTGACGAATTTTGCCGAATTAATGCTTTGGTTCGCTATCCTTTGGGCTATTTTTGGTGGCTGTCGTGGGTGTTTGTTTGTCGGTTTCGTTTTCCTTTTGACAACCTTGGCAGGTTGGAAAATCGCTGGCTGGGCAGGCATCGCATTGGCAATAGCCTCCTTCTTGGCACTCTGGCACTCATTCGCATTTTTGGCGCGAAAGTTAAACTGGTGTTGACAATTTTCTGAGGGTTGGGCTGCCGCCTGACCAATTTCGGCAGAGAACACCTTTGGTCTGGTAGAGGAGCGTGACTTGAAAATGCTGCGATGGCTTAAACGCAAGGCGGAAGAACAAAAAGTTGAAGCGAAAACTCAAGAACTTGAACCAATTGCATCCTTAGAATTTGTCACAGAACAACCAACCGACGGGGCTTGGCTGGAAACAGAAGACCTTAACGGACAGAAAATCTTTTTGCCGCTAACTCGTCCGTCAATTTTGATCGGCGCATCCGACGAGTGCGATGTCAAGATAAGCGAAAACCTGAAGGGCGTTGACAAAGTTAATCCCAAACATGCTCGAATGGAACAGTGGCGAGGTCGCTGGGTCATTGTTCCCTTTGACCGAAATTCGCCTGTTTTCGTCAATGGCAAGCGAACTGGTGAGAATTTTTTGCGCGACAGTTTTGAAATTCGCTTGGGCGAAGAAGGTGTCAAGTTTGTTTTTCGGGAAGCGAAGAAACAGGAGTGACCTTTCATGGGTTGGCAACGGAGATTCGCCCAAATAACAGGTCGTGCTGGCGCACGAGCCCTTTTCGGCGCAATTGGCGGGTTGGCTGCATGGTTGCTGGTTGAACCATTTACAACAGATGTCGAGTCTATCCGCGAACTTTTTGAAGCCAATCAATCAACACCCGGAGCCTCTTTGTGGGCTTTAGTCGGTGCTTTCATTGGAATTTCCATCGTTGGGCTTGAAGAGTTGCTTTGGGGTAGCAAACAAAAGGCTTTGAGAAGCGTGTTGATTACAGGTGCCTTGGGTGTTTTTGGAGGTTCCTTTGCCTTCTCTTTGGGAGGGTGGGTTTTTACTTGGTTCGGTTCAATCGTCCTCAGTTATGCCGAAGGTGACCCAAGACAGTTCTTCTGGCTGGTGATTGCGAGAAGTTTGACATGGGCGTTGGTAGGAGCATTGCTTGGACTGGCCCTTGGCGCTGCCCGTAAGTCATGGAAAGGAGCATTAAACTCAGCAGTTGGTGGATTGATTGGTGGATTTGCAGGAGGTATCTTCTTTGACACATTGGCGCCTCAAATTGGCTCCATTCTCACCCTCGGTTTGGTTGAAAGCGGTTGGGCAAGTCGGTTGATCGGATTGGTGTTAATGGGAGCCCTCATCGGTTTCTTCAGCACCCTTGCTGAACAGTTGCTATCACCAGCCTTCTTGAAAGTCATCTCTTCAGGGCGAATGGAAGGACGAGAATTCATTATTGACAAACCTATTGTCACGATTGGTCGCGATGAGCGGTGCGATATCGATCTCTACTACGACCGAGATGTCGCAATGCACCACGCACTGCTTAAATGGGATGGAAGAAGTTACACAGTAACGCCTGAAGGGAACGCAACGGTTTTCGTCAATAACCAACTTATCAGAAACCAACAACTCAAAGACGGGGATGTCATCACCGTTGGACAAACACGGCTTCTCTTCAGGACCCACCACGCAATTGTCGCTGTTCAAAAAGAAGCACCCGCACCGAAAATCTGTCCATCCTGCGGAACTCTCAACCGAGCAACAGCCAAATTCTGCCATCAATGCGGTAGGGGTTTATGAATGGGGGAAACGACTCAGCCGTGTCTATCGTTCACCTCAACAAGTCCTGCACAAATGGAGGCAAGACGAAACTCGCAAGGTGAACTTCAGGGCTATAGTAGTGACAATTTGTCAAGACCCGTTCCCGTTGCCGATGTTGCAATTCTGTCAAGTCCAAGTTCGGCAGTTGGTTGCTTGCCATTGCGTAAGCCCAGAGCCCAGACGGGTAAGTTGGTACGAAACCGAGGTAAAGCCTGACTTGTTCAAAAACCTGTTTCAAGTTCCGCCAAACCATTTTCACCTCATCTCGGAAGTAAAAGGGCGTTCCACACTGCAATGTCAAGATTCCGTTCGGCTTAAGGGCTTTCTTGCAAGCAGCAAAGAACGGCGGTTCAAAAAGAGGCAATGCCGGTCCAATGGGATCGGTTCCGTCAACGATTATTGCGTCAAAATGGGATTCAAAATTGGGCAGCCATTGTTCACCAGGTGCGATAACCAATTCCACTCTCGGGTTATCAAAGACTCCGCAATGGACTGATGGTAGCAACTCTCTGCAAGCGTTCAGCACTGCCTCGTCAATTTCAACCCAGAAAACTTTCTGGACGCTTGGATAGCGCAAGACTTCTCGGACGGTTCCACCGTCACCACCACCGACGACTGCAACCATTTGGGGATTGTCAAGACTAATCAATGTCGGGTGAACGAGCATCTCGTGGTAAAAGGCTTCGTCCGCTTCCGTTAACATGACCTTGCCGTCCAGAGCGAGCAACCTTCCTAAATCAGCCGTTTCAGCAACGACGAGTTCCTGGTATGCGGTTTTTTCCCTCAAAAGCCATTTACGCACTTTCAGTCTGAAGTGAACGCCCTCAGTTTGTTCTTCGGTGAAAAAGTCATCTTCACTCACGGCCAGACTCCTCGCTCCAATTCAATGACTTTCAGCCTTCTTGGCTCAAAGTAGTCTCGGATAACTTCCAAAGCCCGCTCAGGGAAAGTTTCGCCACAGGTGAAAACATCAACGGCGATGTAGCGCATCTCAGGCCAGGTGTGGATGAACAGGTGACTTTCTGAGACGATAGCAACCGCGCTCACTCCGTAAGGTTCAAAGGTGTGGACGATCAACCTAAGCAGGGTCGCACCGCTGGCTTTAACCGCTTCCTCTAAGGTTTCTCGGATTGCTGTCGCTGAGAAGATTCGCTCATTGCAATCCCAGCATTCAGCGATGAGATGTCTCCCCACGCCCCGGCGGAGGGCGGGGGACATTATAACGCTCTCCATTTCGTTGTCAGTGCGCCCCATGGTCACCTCCTGAGTGATTTGCATCGCCGACACCTCCTATCCTTTGTTTTCGGATGGAAGCGGGCAATGCCCGCTTTCTCTCTTTAGATTTGACCTTTCTCTCAGACTACATCGCGCCCCAAAAGTTACGCCCTTCATCGCCAGTAAACACAAGCAGCGACCACTCCGCCACACTTGACAACTTCATGTTCCGCTGAAACTTGCAATATCCGTTTCAGCTCCACCCCCCTGCCGCAGAACGCTTCCTTGACCATCTCAATTGCTTTAGCAGTTGCTTCCTCTGCTGTCTCTCCTTCACTCTCCATCACAACGCCGAAACCGTCTTCGGCAAGTCCAACTGCCAATGCCACTGCAATCTTTTCCCCTGGCGTTTCGCTTGTCCTTTCAGCGTAAACACAAGGCACTATAACTCCTCGTGGCAAATTCGGTTTCCCCAACACGACTTCTGCGTTTGGCGGGACAATGCTTGACACTTTTATCAAGTTCACATCGCCTATACCTGCATCCAAAAGGGCATTGTCAAAAGCGTTCAGCGGCGTTGAACCTTCGGACTTGCCTGAGACGAGATACAACTTGTGCACTTCCAGCAACCCATACACCTCCGTCTTTTTCCATCTATGCGCTTTTACGGGTTCATGTCGTTGCTGCCTCTTCATCCTCAAAGATGTTTCCTTCAAGCCTTTTGTTTTCAACTTGTGGTTCTCGGATCAACTCAATGCGATAGAACGCCGAAAAATACCAGACCTTTTGAGGGACGACTTTCGTCGGCAACCAATCCCAAGACCTCATCGTCTCAATGTAGCCCCAGTTGACATAACCGCTGAAATCGTCTCTCAGGTCCGTTATGACGGCACCGCTCTCGAGAAGGAACTTCTGAATTCTTGCCCATTTGTCAAGGCTTGACTCAACATGGGTCAGTCCAAAATAACCTGCGCTCCCAACACCTTTCAAGCAAAGCAGACCTCTCTCCACGAATGCCTTGAAGCCGACGAAACTTTCCGTCGGGTCGCAAAGGAAAGTGTCAAATGCCCCAAGCCATTCATTTGGAATCGGCTCTCTCAAGTCATGTCTGACCGCTTGCAAATTCGTCAATCCTTCCCGTTGCGCTACTTCGTTGATGAAATTGATCAGCCGCTCATCAATGTCAAGTGCTAATACCCTTTTGGGTGCACTTGTTAAGGCAGCGGCGATGCTCATCAAATCATCGTCACCCAAAACAATGATTTCTTTGCCCTCCAAATCGCCCCGTTGCCAAACGAAAGCAATACGAGCCAAAGTGGTTGCTTCGGTTACATAGCCTTGGTCGTAGTCCTGAATTGCTTCGGGTCGGTTTTGGCTAATTGAGATAAATTTCCCCGCTGCCTCACGAAAGAGTTTGCGAAAATCAACGCCCCGCCCTTCGCAAACATCACAAACTGCTTCGCGTGCAGGGGAAATTCCAAGGGCAAGCGCAATTTCTCGTCCAGTATCGGTTAAACGCAGCCGCCCATCCGTTGCCGTGATCAAACCCTCTTTGACCATCTGATTCCAAAAAGAACACAGAAAACGCATAGGTGTTCGGCTTAGTCTCACTGCTTCCCACAAATCATCTGTCGTCAGCAGTGCTGCCATTGCCCTTTCTGCATCCCTGGGAGAGAACGGGATTGGCGCTTCCTTTCGGGCAGCATTTATCAGACTCGTCAGTTTGGCTTCTGCTTCTCGTCTCTTCATCTCACTCCCCCTTTGAGACAAAATGTCAAGGGTTCTTGACGATGGAAATTTTGCTTTGAGATTAAGCAATTTGAACTTTCGTTGTCTCCAAAGTCGCTCTCAAGGATTTCGTTTGAGATTCGTCCTGTAAGGACAGGCAAAAAAAACCGCCTGCCCCTGCCGCTCAGCGGAGCAGCCAGCCAGCTCCTGTCCTGCCTTCACTGGCGGCTCGCATCAGGTTTTTTGGAACCTGATGCTCCGACGAGCCCGTTTACCACTCGCGCGCCGAAAAGAGCGGCTGAAGGCAGGACATTCTCTCAATTGTCCGCCAGCAACGATAACACGCTTTTTGGCGGATGTCAATACTTGAACGGCTAAGTTACCTATCAACGAACAAGACAAATTGCGGCATAGTCAATTGCGTGGAGGTGATGAGGAAATGATTTGCCCTCATTGTGGGGCTGAAAACAGAGATGAAGCCAGATTTTGCGCCCATTGCGGAAAGCAATTGACAGAAGAACAGGGAGCCTCAAAGGAGTTGGAACAGGAAGTTGAGAAAGTCGGAAACCCAGAACCGCTACCCGAAGGCGCTTTACTGAACCAGCGCCGCTACGAAATCACTTCGTTTGTCAAGACCCAAGATGGCGTTAACGAATACGAAGCAGTTGAGACCGAACCGCGCAAGCGATGTTCTGTCTGTCAAACATTAAACGCTGCCGACAGCAATTTTTGTGAACAATGTGGTAACAACCTTGAAGATGCCCCTTTAGAGACCTTGAGAATTCGTTTACTGGAATCCAAATCTCCCGAAGATTTGCAGCCTTTTTGGGGTTTCTCGGAAAAAGGATTGCTTCACCAAGCCATCCTCTCGCCCCTCGCCTCTTTCACTGAAACGCCATATGATGAACGGGCTTATATAGCCCTGCCAGAAGTAACGGGAACGCCGCTACCCGAAGTTGAAGCAGAAGACGCTGTCACAGCAATTGCTTGGGCTCACTTGCTTGCCGATGCCTTCGCCCATTTGTCCGAGAACGGGTTCGGTTTGAAAGAACCGTTGAGCGGTGCGGTCATTTTCACCGATAAGGGCGAACCTTTTATTTTGTCAAACGCAATTTGCCTTGAACCCTGCGATTGGCAGCAAATTCAAACAGAACTTGCAGAAGTTGTTGAGCGTTGGTTGAAAGGCGCTCAAGCAGAGGAGTATGTGGAGCAGGTAACAACTGCCGTCAAACAAGCAACCGATTGGCGCAAGGCTGCTGCTTCTTTGCAGCAACTTCTGGAACTCATTCAAGCACCGCCAGTAATGAGAGCTGAGTTTTTCGCCATGACCGATTTGGGGAAGAAACGAGAACACAACGAAGACAGTTACTTGACAATGCACTTTGAACGATGTCACCTTGACAAAATTGAGTCTTTGCTTTTGCTCGCTGTCGCTGACGGTATGGGTGGGCATGCTGCCGGCGAAGTTGCTTCAAAACTTTGCTTGCAAGTTTTTGCCTCCCATTTGTTGACAGCCATACAGGATTGGCTCAACTTCAGCGAGCCGAATTGGCACGAAGCAATGAAGTCCGCTGTCACAGAAGCCAACCGCCAAGTTTTCGCTGAGGCTCAAGCGATGCGAAACAACATGGGCACAACATTGACAGTTGCCCTTCTTTGCGGAAACAAGGTCATCTTCGCCAATGTCGGCGATAGTAGGGGTTACTTGCTTCAAAGTGGAAAGTTGAGGCAAATCACAAAAGACCATTCCCTCGTTCAGCAATATGTGGATGCCGGAATTCTGACACCAGAACAAGCCCGATGGCATCCGCAACGGAACATAATAACTCAAGCCATCGGGATTGAACCAACTGTCCAAGTTGACATTTTTGAAGAAACGCTTCGCCCAAACTATTTGGTGTTAGTTTGTTCCGACGGTTTGGTGGACATGGTTGATGACAGCGAAATTGAGAGGGTATTGCTTAGCGAGCCCGACTTAACATCAACTGCGAAAACCCTAATCAGATTCGCCAACGAAGCAGGCGGCGATGACAACATTACCGTCGCAATGGCGAGAGTTCTGTAGGGACAATTGAGTTCTGTTCCGCTCCTTCAGCGGGAAACACCGATCAAATGCGAGGAAGGTGAAAAGGTTTATGCCCGCAGAAAGAGGACAAGAGTTACTAACCCGTTTGCGCGAGATCATAGTCATCGGAGATGGAGCAATGGGGACGGAACTTTGGAGACGTGGCTTCCCCCACGGCTTGCCACCAGAACAGGCTAACTTGACAGCACCTGATTTGGTCAAATCCATTCACCGAGATTATCTCGCTGCTGGTGCTCAAGTCCTCACAACAAACTCTTTCGCTGCAAACCCTTTGAGATTGCAGCAATTCGGCTTGGAAAAGCAACTTCGCGAACTCGTGAACTCGGCTGTTCGGTTAGCGAAAGAGGCGGTTTCAGAAGCATCCATTGACGCCTTTGTTGCAGGTTCAGTTGGTCCGATTGGGCAGTTGAAAAATCCGTTGGAATTATCTGACGAAGACATTGACAACTCCTACCGCGAACTGATCTTAGCGCTGGCAGATGCTGGCGTTGACTTATTGGTGTTTGAGACTTTCGTTAGCCTTGACGACTTGAGCCGTGCAATCAAAATTGCAAAGCAAGTCACTGATTTGCCTATTATCGCTCAACTTGCTGCTGTTGACGATGCGGGGCGTGGGACTGAAGGGCGGGCATCGTTGGCTGTTTTTGAACTTGAGAAATTGGGCATTGATGCAATTGGGACAAACTGCGGCGTTTCGCCAGTTCGCAACTTAGCCATCGTCCGTGCCATCGCTCGCTTGACAGAATTGCCAATAACTGCGTCGCCCAATTTGGGTTTTGCCCAGTATGTTGATGGCAGGTTCGTTTATCTCGGTGAACCTCAAGAGTTCGCCCGAATAGGCGAGGAGATTGGGCAAGCAGGTGCAAATTTGATTGGCGGTTGCTGTGGGACCACTCCCGAACATATTCGCCTGCTCGCCGAGAAGTTGATGGATAAAAAACCACAACATCGCATCACAAGAAGAATTGAAGTCAAGCCGGAAGAACAACCGATACTCAAATCACCGATGCCGAGCTTTTTGAACAAACTCGGAAATGAGCCCATCATCATCGTTGAGTTAGACCCACCACGAGGTTTGGACTACGCACCGATTTTGGAAGGGGCAAGAATGTTGGCACATGCTGGAGTTAACGCTATCAGTATCGGTGACAATTCCTTGGCATCAATTCGGTTGAGCAACCTCGTAATGGCTCATCTGATTCAGCGGGAGACAGGTTTGCCGACGATTTGTCACTTTGCTGGTCGTGACCACAACCTCATCGGCGCTCAATCCTTGCTGATGGGCATGGCTGTTTTGGGCATACCCGCTGTCTTGGCTGTCACAGGAGACCCAGCAAAATTGGCCCCAGATGTAGGGGCAAGCAGCGTTTACGACCTGAACAGTTTCCAAATTATGGAGTTGCTGAGCAAATTCAATCGCGGTGTCAACTGGGTTGATGCTCCTATTGGCAAGCGAACGGACTTCATAATCGGAGCTGGTTTCAACCCCAATGTCCCAAATCTAAATGCAGAAGTGAAAAGGCTCAGGCGGAAAGTGGAGAGAGGCGCTCAGTTCGTTCTGACACAAGCAGTTTTTGATCCTGAGCGAGTAAAAGTGTGCGGCGAAGTTATGAAGGAAGTTGGCGTTCCAATTTTCGTTGGAATCGGGATTCTCATCAGTGCTCGCAACGCCGCATTTTGGAAAACGGTCCCCGGAGTTAAGATGCCCGACGAAATTTTGAAGCGGATGGAGAGCCTTCCAAAAGAAAAACAACTCGCCGAAGGAATAGCGATTGCTCAGGAACTCATTGAAGTTGCCCTGCAACATTGCCCTGGTGTCTTCCTCATCCCTCCTTTTTCGCGAGCTGAATACGCACTGCCTTTTGTGGAGTTTGTGAGAAGCAAGTGGACATCTGTTAGTCCTCACGTCAAAGCGTTCCTTGAAGCGAGAGCAAAAAGTTGATGAGGAAACTGGCACAAAAACCTAAGAGCGCTCTAGAACTCATCAGCGGGAATCGGCATTTGGACTCTGCTTTTTTGCTGAAGGGCATATTCGCATAAGTGCCTGAGGACACATTCTTGACAGCGAGGATTTTGAGGCTTGCAAATGTTGCGACCGTGAGCGATCATGTTCAAGTGAAGCCGATACTTGATTTCATTGGGAACAATTTTGTCAAGTAACTCGTTGGCTTTTGCCTCACTCACTTTTTCGTCCAACCAACCGAGCCGTTTGCTGATTCTGTAAATGTGGGTGTCAACGGGAAAGACTGGTTTGCCGAAACTGAACAGCAAAACGCAAGCGGCAGTTTTCGGTCCAACCCCAGGCAACTTTTTGAGCCAATCCATCGCTTCCGAAACAGGCATGTCCTTGAGGAAATCAAGGGAAAGTTTACCCCCATTGGTTTCGGCGATTTTCTGGAGCATCGCTTTAATTCTCGGCGCTTTTTGGTTTGACAATCCTGCAGGCTTTATTGCGGATGCTATTGACCGAACAGGAGCACGCAAAACTTGCTCCCAATCGGGAAAGCGACGTTTCAGTTGACCGAACGCTTTGTCCCTGTTGACATCGTTGGTGTGCTGCGAAAGCACCGTCACGATAAGTTCGTCTATCGGCTCAGCATGTTTTCTCCAACGCTTGTTCCCATAGACCTGAGCCAATAAGTTGTCAACCTCGCAAATTGTTTTTATGTCAACCCTCACCATCGTTTCCCACCTTCTCCAACATTCTAACTTGCACCCTTTCGCGTGTCCATTGAAGGGATTTGCGGAGCAAGCCTCTTGCTTCATCCTCGGTTGCACAGTAAGTGTCAAGCATCAAGCCTTTAGGGGAAAGTTCACCCAACAAAAGTTCAACTTCGTTAGCAGGGACTGTTACATGCACTAACTTTCCAGCCTGTTGGATTTTCCGAAGCAGCGGAACCCATCCAAGCATTGATTTGTAACGAGCGCCGGGAACCCACTGGATTCCGTTCAACTTCGGGATTTCAAGCAAAATGTCAAGGTGTCGGATACAATCAGGACCGTCAAGGTGAAAGAGTGAGTGGTCAAGCCAATTGATTTGAGCCGCGATGTCGTCAAGGAAAAACTTGCGAAACATTTGCGGTGAAATGAGAACGAGTTCGTCCATGCTCACGGGATACCAGCGACCAGGAGACCAAACATTCAACCAAGTGCTCGTGCCTTCGTAACGAGTGCGAATGATTGAGTGCAGGCTTTCGTAGACTTCAAAGAACAAGAGCGTTATTTGCCTCATCGCTTCGTGAACTTTCTCAGGGTAGTCAATCAAGTCGGTGCAGAATTTTTCGCGACCGCGAAGGGCAGCGAGGAGGTCACCGCCAGCGTGGATGTCTGTCAACCCGACGAAAAATTTGTCCTTACCAAACTCAACCGCTGCTTTCGTCATTTCCAACATAAGCCGCCACCAACGATTGTTCTGGTCAATCTTTATCGGCGGAGCAGTTTCCCAGTCCGTGATCAACGGCTTCGCCCAAGTTGTCGTCTCCTCAAAAACCAATTCAGCGCCTACGAAAGCAGCCATTATGTCTGGACCGAGGTTGCACCAAAAACAAGGAAATGCCTCACCGCCAAAGAAAGTCCCTTTAAAGTTCTCATCTGCCCTCATCAAGTTCCACTCAATGTCCGTCCAGCGCTCTTCAAGAGTCGGTGGAAAAGGTAGAGGCTTCGGGCGGTAATCTTTGCGGGGTGCTCTAACTTGCAACGCAACTCGGTCAATAATTTCACCGTGCCACCAAGCGATGAACCTTTCTTTTGCTTGCTCCCAATCCTCCTTGTAAAGCATCCTGATTTCACTCTCCCACAAATATTGCAATCCAAAATCTGCTAACCTCTCCGGCAGCAATTGTCTGCTTCGGGAATTTTGACCTAAAGATTGTGCTTCGTAGGGACGAAAGGCGGAAATTTAGAACCTGCAAAATTTTGCAACTTGTTTTTGCACCTTGCCTGCCGCTCCTTACCCCTGACAAACTTTGTGAAGGACAAACGCAACTGTTAAGCCATTGGCGTGAACAGTGAAGGGACAAAAGTTTCCTGAGCAAAGTGTGGACATAATCCCGAAGCAATTGCGAAAGACCCGTGAGGTGCTTGCGGTATGAGGAGACAGGAAATGGCACAAAAAATTGATTTGGCGGTTTTAAAACCCGATGCTACCCGTGAAGATGTTTTGAGCGGCTGTGAACAAGCGAAGATTTGGAATGTCAAGTCGCTCGTCGTGCTCCCTTGTTGGCTTGAGTTGGTTGTGCGAGAACTTGAGGGTAGCAGTGTCCTGCCAAGCACCGTCATCGCTTTTCCCTTTGGAGCGGAAACAACTGAGGTGAAAGTTGAGACAGCAAGATGGGCTGTCCAAATCGGCGCCGCTGAGTTGGACATGGTGATGGTAATTGGTCGCTTCAAATCGGGCGACTACGATTATGTCCGCTACGATATTGAGGCTGTCGTTGAAGCGGCGAAAGTTACGAGAAGTGATGCTATTGTCAAGGTCATCATTGAGATGGGATATTTGACCGACGAAGAAAAGAGAAAGGCTGCACAAATCGTTGAAGCAGCGGGGGCAGATTTCGTCAAAACAAGCACAGGGTTCGGTCCGTCTGGCGCAACCGTTGAGGATGTGAGGTTACTCAAGCAAAGCGTTTCGGAAAAAGTTAAAGTCAAGGCTGCTGGCGGAATCAGAACATGGCAACAGGCAAAAGTCCTTTTGGAAGCAGGCGCCGATAGGCTTGGAACATCAAGCGCCAAAGCCATTTTGAGTGAGTTGACAGAATGAAAAAACTGCAGTTCCGTCAGGAGAAGAGAACACTAAGTCCCTCTCACAGCAGCCAGGTTTCAAGAACAAGCGCACTGACTTGGGAGAGTTCCCGGCAGATTTCAGATTCCATGAGCAACTGTCTCAAAATTCAAAGCGTCAGGTGAAAGAAAATGTCAAGTGCTTTTACCCTTTCACTCTCAACCCTTAAGACATTGCTCGGCGACGATTTTGAAACTTGGGCAAATGAGACCAGTTCGTTGCCTGATTTCTGCCGCCCGTTTTCAAAATTGGAACTTTGGCTTTCGGAACCGGAATCAGCCTTTGCAACTTTTCGGGGAAAGTGCGGCGAAATTGCAATTAAGCCCTACTCAAATCGCCTTCGGGCTGCGGTTAAACAAACCGTTTCTGGAAAAAACAAAAACGAACTTGAGGCGCTAGCCTTTGAAGTTTTATGCCTCAGTAAGTTAGCATCGGTTGCCGATGAAATTGTTTTGCTGGAGACATCTGCTCCTAAAGGTCAACCAACGCCTGAAGCGAAGTTGAATTTGGCTGGTCGTGAGTGTATCGTTGAATGCTGTGCGCCTCAACAGCACAGCGATGCTGAAGATTTGACCAGGAAGTTTGCCCCTTTCAAGTGGCGAGTGAATTTGTTCTTCGTCAGTTATTTAGCTACCCAACCTGATGTTGGAACGATTTTAGTGCCTTTGCTTTACGGCAGCGAATATTCAGTGCCTTCACCTTTCAACCCCTTTGAGCGCGACGGGTTCTTCGTTCCACTTGCAGAGGAGTTGGGTAGCGACAGTTTGTTGGCGAGAGAAGATTGGCAATGCATCAACGGCGTCGCTTGGGTGAGTTATGATCCTTTCCCTCTTGACAACCCTCCAACTGTTCGCTTCAGCGGTTTCGTTTTCCTGAACCCGAAAGCCCTTCGGTGCATCCCGTTGGAAGTTTCTGTCAAGTTGCACGAAACCATGAACTTACAAACTTTGACCTGCGATGCAGCCGATAGACGGGGGGCTGCGGAGTGGTTGGTGTCAAGACTGGTGAGACAGTTGACAGAAAAGTGGTGGGTTAAAAAGTGCAAGCTTGGGGCTCGTTCAAAGACTCGGTTTTTCTGGCACCGACGCTCTGACATTGACATTGTTGTTGATGGCTTGGATTGGAAGCAGTTGGTTGAAGCAGAAGAGGAACTCACCAAAAATTCGCCTTTCGTAATCCCAATCCAGTTGTCAGATTGGGAAATTTTGCCCGAAGAGTGGCGGCAGCAGTTAGAAAGGGGCGACGATTTCATGAGGGACTGGAAGGAAAAAGTTCGTCAAGGAATGGAACCCATCAGCGAAACCATGGAGCAAAGGTTTCCTGAGGGGCGAAGCAGAGGAGACTCAGCACAAGATGCTCCTGTCAGAGCAGGTTCGGGACTTATCTTGCATGATTTCTACAACGGCATAGAGCCCATCTTAAATCACATCTTGGCTTCGTTAAGCGAAAAAGTGCCCGCAGGTGAAGATTGGCATCGCAAGTTGCTGGAACAGGTTTCTAAACCCGCAGAAAACCGCCCCACAGTTATTTCTGCAGATTTGCGCAATATGTTGGACGAATACATGAGATTTCGTCACTTGTTCCGTCACATTTATGCAGCAACCGACTTGAAATGGGAACGAATGCGTTCGTTGGTTGAGAAATTACCGCATGTCTCCGAGCAGTTCAAATGGGAAATTGAAGAGTTCCTCAGCAAATTACCCGATGAAGGGGACTTGACTTAGGGTGAGCAATAATGAAGCGAAAGGAACAAGGGTTGAGGTGATGCTTGGGATGGAGCGAGTTATCAGCGCCGTCGGGATTATTGCTCTTTTGCTTTTGGCATGGTTAAGTTCATCAAACCGAAAAATTGTCCAGTGGCGTGTTGTCGTTTGGGGGCTTGCTTTGCAATTCGCATTTGCTCTTTTCATCCTGCGAACTCCCATCGGTTTGAAAATTTTTGACTGGGCTCGTGAGGCGATAAACACTCTGCTCGGTTTCACAACCTACGGAGCAGTGTTCGTTTTCGGTCATCTTGCCCTCAACCCAAACAATCCAACTCACGAACCTTTGATGGCTCAATATGGCAAGCCTATCGGCTTGGTGTTTTTCTTCGGCGTCTTGACGACTATCATTTTCTTCGCATCGTTGATGAGCATTCTCTACCACCTCGGTGTCATGCAAGCAGTTGTTAAGGCTGTCGCTTGGGTCATGGTTCGGACGATGGGGACAAGTGGGGCGGAATCGTTGAGCGCTGCAGCCAACATTTTTGTCGGTCAAACAGAAGCGCCTCTTGTCGTCCGACCGTATGTCCCTCAAATGACGAGAAGTGAACTCATGGCTGTCATGACAGGTGGATTTGCGACAATTGCAGGTGGTGTGATGGCTGCTTATGTCGCTTTCGGAATTGATGCTGGTCATTTGCTCACTGCATCGGTCATAAGCACACCTGCTGCTTTGTTGATGGCGAAATTGATGGAACCGGAAACTGAAGAGCCGTTGACGAAAGGGACAGTTCGGGTCACCTTTGAGCGAACAACTGTTAACCTGATTGACGCCGCAGCCGTAGGCGCTGCCGATGGACTGAGATTGGCTTTCAATGTCGCTGCTATGCTCGTCGCCTTTTTGGCTTTGCTTGCGATGATCAACGCCTTCCTCGGTTGGCTTGACAGAACTGTAATCGCACAATTCATCCCGCTTCAAGGGCGTGCAGTCTTAAGTTTAGAAACACTGCTTGGCTACTTGTTTGCTCCGCTTGCCTTCTTGCTTGGGACGCCAACGCAGGATGTTTTAACGATGGGCAGTTTGATGGGCATAAAAGTTGCTGCTAACGAGTTCGTTGCATTTTTGAGGTTAGCGGATCTCAAGGACACGATTGACCCTCGCACTTTTGTAATTGCTACCTACGCCCTTTGCGGTTTCGCTAACTTTGGCAGCATCGCAATTCAAATCGGAGGCATAAGCGCAATCGTCCCCGAAAGGCGAGCAGATCTGGCAAGACTGGGTTTGAAAGCAATGTGGGCAGGAGCGTTGGCAAGTTGGTTAACCGCTTGCGTTGCTGGTGTCCTTGTCAGCGAGCAGGAAGCGAAATGGCGATACCTTGTTGATCTGTCAAGACGCATTGAGCAAGTCAAAATCTTCAATCAACCTTACGAGATCGCGTCAGAGTTCGCCCGAAGCGATAGATCACAGGAGCGAAGCCTTGCCGAGCAAGTTTTGAAGGGACTTAACCAAAGAGCCGAGCAGTTGTGGAACGAGACAGATGAGCAAGCTCGGAAGTTGCTTGATAAAGGCAAAAAAGACGAAGCAATTAGGCTTTACGAAAATTTTGCCCACCAAATCGCCCTCCCCAAGTGGCGCCAAAAAGCGTGGGAGAAAGTGAAACTTCTGAGGGCGCCCTAACGATGAGTTGATTCGCCAATCAACCTGTGAAACTGAGCGAGCCAATAAGGCAGCAAGAAGAAAGTTGCGTCCTCTTCAACCATCCCGTTTGCTCCACCGTCAAGGCGATAAGGGTTGCCGTTCCATTTGTGCATTGGTCGTTCGGTAAACGGGAGCGGCTCAATGGCTTGCAACTCACCGAACCTGCCCAACGATTCGTCAACTTGAACATCTTTTCGGTGATTGTTGCGAACATTCCAGTGAACTAAATCCAGCGGAATTTCCTGCAAAGTTTTGACGGCAGCCTCAGCATCGCAGAGTTTTCCCGTCAAAGCGCCGTAAATGAAGTTCCAAAGCGGATTCCTCTCTTTTCGTTCCATTCGCCATGTCCGTTCAAGGCTCATCAGCAAAATCCGTTGCAGTTCTGAGTCCGTCTCGTAACGGAGCAATGTATAGTAACTCAAGAACGCCAATTCGTCATCGCTGTGGTTAGTGATGCCGTTGACAACAATTTTCTGCCGAACTGTGTTCAATGCGTAACGATGGCGTTCAATCAAGTTTCGGTAAATCTGCTGATAGCGTTTGTCTCCTGTCATGTGATAAGTTGCCTTCAAAATTGCAAGCAACTCCAGCGAGTTTAAACCCCGTTCAGCCCACCAAGTCTCATCGTTGTTGAGCTTCTCTGGTGACCAAACTCCCCATGTCGTCGGCTTGGCATCAATGTCAACCAAAAAGAAGCCGTGCTCAATTATGTGGTCAGCAATACGCCTTGCAGTTTCTGCAACTTGCTGCTTCAAATCCTCATCGGGCAACAGGTCGTAAGCAATTGGATAAGCGAAGAAGTGACCGACAATTTCGTCGGAGGAAGTGTCTCCCTTCCATTCCCACTCGCCGTCTTCGGTTCTGTGCCATTCAGGGTGTGTTGCACCAAACTCAGGTTCCCTTTTGTGCCGGACGGCGCGGGCAGGAAAACCCTTGATGCCTGTGACCTGTTCCAAAAATAGCAGCGCTCTCAAACTTTCCGTTGCATTTTGCAACGCTTCTTCTGCTTCATCTTCTCGTCCCTCTCGCTTTGCAACCTTGTAGCGGAAACATTCCGCTGCAACATAAAGCGCTGTCCAGAGACCATCGTTATCGGAGATTTCAACTCGCCCGCTATTGACATCTCCTTGTCGCTCCAACCATCGTACGGTAACATAACCGAAACGCTTATGTCGTTCGTTCACTTGCCGTTCAAAAATCGCTGCCTTTTCAGCAAGCGTCATCTTTTGCTGCCAAATTTTTGCGATGCCCTTTGAGGTAGCGATAAAGGCAGTTTCATCGTCGCTTAAGGCTATATCGCGAACATCGTCTGAAGGAAGCCACCTTTGAGATGCGAAGTAGTGCCACTCACCATCTTTCAAGCAAATTACGCCGAAGTTTGAAGCAAACCAAGCCCCTTTGTTTTTGCCCAGCCGAACTTTGTTCAAGTTTTCAATTGGCACGCCGTCTTTACCCGTCAAGTGAAGCCAACCGTCTCCGTCGCAAAAAACAACAATGCCTTTATCCGTTGCAAGCCACCAATGTCCAAAACTGTCAACGGCGACATCTCGGATGTCGTTTGTGGGTAACAGAGAGAAATCTTTGAGCAACTCTTTGAAGTGGAAGCGCTTCCCTTGCAGAAACCAAAAACCAAAGGAAGTTGCCAAAGCCACTTGGTCGCGCCAACAAGCGATGCTGCGAACTTCAGCATTGAACGGAATTCGTGTAACTTTTTCCCAACTGTCTCGGTAGCGCCACAACGCATTTTCCGCAACCAACCAAACGGTCCCGCTTTCGTCTTCCGACCACGCAGTCAATGCTTCCATCTCCCGAAGGGCTTGCCACCGTTTTCCATCCCAAGCCCCAATGCGCTTTCCGTCGTAAACCCAAGCCGAATTGTCGCACCTTGAGAGCAAGAGGGAAGGGAGTTCAGACCAGTCAGCATTATTGGTTCGCCAAGTTTCGCCGTCAAACTCAACGAACCCAGACTTGACAATTGCGCGAACCAATTTTCCGACCACACTGATTTGCCTTGCATCCCTTAAGTCCACTTCGCTCAACTCAACGAACGCCTCTTTCACCCATTGCCCAAACTCGCTGACCAAAAGCATCTCTGCATCCCCCCTCAAATTGTAGTGAGCAGGACACAGACCCCACCCTCACTGCCCGATCAACTTCACGGCTAAGGCTCTTGAGTTAGCACAATATCTGTCAAGTGGCGGTACAAATCCGTTGGGTCAGTGAAAATCAGGTAGGCATCAACGGGTTTGTCCTTTCTTTCAATTCGCAAAGCCACTTCGTTCCATCCCTGCTTCATTGTGACCTGAGCGTAATGGCTTGCTGGTCCTTGCTGACCAGGTCTGACGAGAAAATCGGGTTGGTGGGTGTTTAAAATCTCAACACCTTTGAAAGCGAGTTTGAATGCAGCGTTGCTTGGGAAGCCGATGACAGCCCTTTGATGTTTTGGTGACCAAACCCAAATTTTCGCCTCCACAACGCCAGGTTTTCCTCCAAACCACCGCTCCAAAGGTAATTGGCTGTCAGGCAGCCATTCAGTTCTCCACTCACTGCTGTTGAGGTTGAGAAAACTGACAAGCCATCGCCGCTCGCCGATAAGAGTTACTGGCACAGCCATTTCTGCAGGTCTCTCTTGCACCCGAACTTGACACCATAGCGTTTGCGTTTGGGGCAATCGGATTGGTGCGAAAATGTTGGCGTTAACTCCGACGATGCCTTTCGCCGGTAAAGTCACCGAAGAACGCATTGGCTCAACTCGCCAATCGCTTAGGACATCCCAAACGAGCGTCACGGTCAAGGGAATAGGTTCACGGTTTCGCAACCAAATTGTCACTGTTTTTGCCACTTCAGGGTTGACGGTTGGCAATCCTCGGTAGTCTACATTCACTTGCACTGAACTCAAAGCGAAATCCACTCGCCAAGGGAAACGGTTGCGTTCCCAAAGTTCGTAGATACCCTCGTCAGGCTTGAGCCAGTCATCAGGCAAATTTGTCAAGTCAGTCGGTGCATCGGCGATATGGACAGGTGCGCCGTGCCAAGCCAAAATCCGTTGAGCTGCTGAAACAACTTCGTCCGTCAAAACCCGAATATCTGGCAGCGGAACGATGTTGCGAATTCCACCCCAACTCAAGTTGGTGGCAATTGTTTCGCCCAGTGGTTCCGCCCACTTCTTCGGAACTTCTCCCAACAAAATCCCCATGATTGAGCCAGCAGTTGCGCCGGTGCAATCGGTGTCTTGACCGCAATTGACAGCAGTTGTGATGGCTTTTCCAAAATCGCCGTCGCTCGCCAGCAAGCCCAAAACAGTGAATGCAAAATTTTGCGGCGCATGAGTCGGTTCGCGATGCCAATACTTTTCGGCAATTCTCTCACGAACTTTGAGCCAATCTCTCAACTCGTTCCACCACTTTCGTGTATCGTTAACAGCGCAAGCGATTTGACAATCTTGCGGGATGAAAGCCAATGCCAAATCCAGCGCCTCGTCCAAGTCTTGCTTGACAAAAGCTATGCTTTCTAAAGCGGCGTTGAACATTTCACCCCAAACACCTTCTCCACCTGCGTGGTCAACGATTGCGTCTTCAAAGGCGAAACGAACCGCAAGTCTTGGGGATGCAGGTGCAAGACAAGCCCAAATTTCCGAGCGGATAGGCGAACCCATGCAGTCGTTCCAAAAATCGTTGTCGTAAGCACCGGACAAAGGAGGCAACAAACCCCAACGCAAGTTGCGTTTGGCAAACCCGTATTCGTTCCAGTTGTAACCGATATGTGTTAACCACGCCTGCGCCAAAACATTTGCGTTGATTTGCCAATTGTTTCGCTTGATTGCATCCAACCAAACAAGTTGCATCTCCAAATCGTCGTTTGGGATTCCACCTTCTTGGAGTTTTGGATACCAATCAAAATTGTGCGGACCGGGTTGACCTTCAACGGGAGCGCCTAAAGTGCCTCCAGCATTTTTGCCCATCCAACACGCGTAAATGCGCCGCAACACCTCTTCTCGGTTCAGCACCGCCATCTTCCTCGCCTCCTTCAAGGAAATCGTGACCGCAGTTATTGTAGCGTGAGGAATGAACTGCTGCGTTGAATAATGGGTTTCGTAGGGCTGCTCTTCAAGTAGCCTCCTCCCTGAGCAGCCGAAAGAGAGAGGGTGAGACTCCTGCAGAACCTTAGTCTGGGAACGGGACGAGGTTCAATAAATCGGCAGGTCG
>FMSI01007632.1_pt1 | contig 45618 bp, 38 predicted proteins | sample 1504471 | NCBI WGS metagenome assembly FMSI01 (sample SAMEA4475357, study PRJEB15587) | soil metagenome | biome: Soil; feature: Field | place: India | collected 2015-03-11 | depth 0 m
CGATTCCACCCCTAAACCTTTCCAATTTATTATACTACCCGGTTCTCTTTTGTCAACTAATTTATGTTATTGCCGTCAAAACAAGGGGATAGGATGACGGTGGGTCGGCAAATCTATAATTTTAGCGACGTCCGAAAAGGGAGAGAAAAACAGGCTTTGAGGAAATGATATTCTTGACATCAGGGATGGGGAATGAGACAATTGGGAATGCGACAGCTGTTGTTTTTGATGTTCATTTTGGTTACTTTATTCGTTTCAGGATGCCGGGGTTCAGGAAAGGTCGTTTCGGCGACAGTTGTTGACGAGTTGTCTCTCTTGAAAAATGTGGAGTTAAACAGTGAAATGGTGGACATTGCTGCAGACGGTAACCGGTTGCTGTTGCTGGAGGCCTCTGGTACCCGGGTGCTGGTTCTGGATAGCGGTCTGACCGTAGTTGAAACAATTCCGCTTGCCAACCGGCTGATTTTGCCCCGGGGGATGAGTGTGGACCGGTATTATATTTATCTCTACGATGACAATACCCTTTACCGGCTGGCAAAGGATAAGTTGACAATGTCTGCCTGGTTGAACAACGTCCGGGTAGGGGGGCTGGCGGTTTATTCGCCGGGTGAAGTGCTGGTCAGCGAACAGAAAGAGCAGTTGGTTTTGTTGAAGACGCTTTTTGGTGAGAGCCGGATTTTCCTTGACCGGGGCGAGGTTGTTCAACCCGGGAAGCTGGCGGTATTTCCGGATGGTTTCTGGGGAGTGCTTTCGGCGTCAGGGTGGTTGATAAAGATAAATCGGGCAGGGATTGAGGTTAATAAGTGGCGGGTGCCTGTAGGGGCGGATTTACTTGCCGGTGACAAATACGGCCGGGCGTTGATAGCGGGTCGGGCCCAAAGTAACGTTTGGGTGGTTGACGATAAGAGGATAGACTGTTATGGGTTGAAGGGGGTTACCAACCCGGTAGCAATAGCGGTTACTGGTGATTTTCTCTGTGTTCTTGACAGCGGGAGACGGGTTCTGGTGTATCTCCTTCCCGGCAGGTAGATGCTGGGGAATTCGCTGATTGTATTTACGCTGATATCCGTTCTACCGGTAGGAGAGCGATTTGAACGGGTATTCATTACCGACGGGGCGAGTTCAGTTTATTTTTTAGAACAGCCAGTTGATTCCAGCGGATTAGAGCCCGTTTTAATTCTCGGAAGTGACTCGGTTTTTGTTTATAACAACACCCGGGGGTTTTCGCCTCTTTCGCGTTCGGAGTTTCTCCTGGACCCGGCAGCAGGAGTTCTGGTGCTTTTTGTTCGTTTGCCTGAATGGTCGTCAATACGGGTGGTTTACCGGGTCCTGTTTTTCAGTGGGTTGAAGAGAAAGCCAGTAAAAGACGAGTTAAAGACGGTGTCAGCAGAAGGAGAGACAGGGGCTGTTAAAGTGGCAAAGATTGATACCGTGTCGGAGGGGACATTCGGAGATTGGAGTCTTTCCGGGAGTAAGTCGTTGGGTTTTTCTCTTGGCAGCACAGAAGGGCTGGGGATTGACCAGGCAACGAGAGTCGGAATTTTCGGGACGGTAGCGGGAGTTGAAGTTGAGGCAGAACTTTCTGACCAGGGTTCTCCGATTCCGCCCGAGGGAAGGACATTGGATATTGAGGAGCTGGACCGGATCGGCATTCAGGTGCGGGGGAGAGGTTGGCAGGGATCTTTTGGTGATGTGGAACTGGAGATGGGTGTCGGGAATTTTGGCACCGTGCAAAGAAAAGCGGTGGGCGGGGTAATAAAAGGAGAAAATGAGATTTTTTCTTTGACCGGAGGGTATGCTCGTCCCCGTGGTGAATTCGGGCGAGTGGATGTTACCGGCATTGATGGGGTACAGGGGCCTTATCCGCTGGCCCCCGATGGCAGGGCGGCCGAGATAGTTCCCGGGACCGAGGTGGTTTACCTTGACGGCAAAAGGTTGGTCCGGGGCTGGGATGCAGATTATACCGTTGATTATGCTACCGGGGAGTTAACCTTTACCAATCGGCACATTATTACCCAGAGTTCAAGAATTGAGGCGGAGTTTCAGTTTGTTACCGATGCTTATGAGCGAACCGAGGTGGTGGCGGGGGCTGGTTTTGTCCGGGGGCCGTTTCAGGTTAATGCGAATTTTTTTCAAGAGGGGGATGACCCGGAGAGGTCACTTGCGATTGAGTTGAGTCCAGAAGAAAAAATTGCTCTTGGTGCTTTGGGCGGCGATACCAGCCGTGCCTGGTTATCCGGGGGGATTTTTGTTGGCAGCGGCAATGGCGATTATGTTCTGGAGAAGGGGTATTTCCGATTTGTCGGGACGGGCAGCGGTGATTATCGGGTTAGTTTTACGTTGCGGGGTGATTCGCTGGGTGGTTATGTATACGACGAGACATTGGGCGGGTTTCGGTATGTAGGCAAGGGTAACGGCAACTACGTTGACAGTATCAGAGTGGTGCTTCCGAAGCGAGAGCAGGTGATCTACAGTCGGGCAGGGGTGCGGTATGGAGGGGTTGTCGCTGGGTTGGAGGGGGCGTTTTGCCGGCGTTTTGTTAATCTGTTTGCCCAGGATGGGGCAATGACCGATGCCGGGGGGGTGAACATTGACCTTGGCTGGCAGGGCTCGGCTTTTGGGATTGGCTACCGGCATAAAGGGGTGGAACCCGGTTTTTATCTTCCTGGTGCGAGCAAGGAGGTGGATTTTTCCTATCGTTGGGCGGGTACGAAGGAGAGTGAGCGGAAGTCGAGCGATGAGATTTTTTTCCGGGCAGTGCCGTTTTCCTGGCTGGAATTGAATACGGAACTGGGGCGGTTGAACCGGTTTAACAACCAGGGTATAAATCGGATGAGTGGTGGATGCCAGGTGAGTTTTTTCCGGTGTGCCGGTTTCTGGGTTGATGATTTTCGCCGTCTGGAAATCGGTCTGGCGCCGGTGGTGGGCTGGGTTTCTCCTCGAGGCGGCTGGTCTCAGGAGAGGAAGGGGATATCCCGAACGCAGCAGTGGCGTTTCGGTCTGGGTGTAAAACCTCGAGATAATTTTACTGTCAGCGGGGAGTTGCAGTTAGATGGCTTTGAGGAACTGGATTCCATTTTCCGGGTTTGGCGGCCAGCAAAACAGAATCGGTTGTTGCAGTTGAACGGTGAGTGGCGGTGGCAAGATTTTCTCCGGTTGAACGGATTGGGTGGCTATCAAGAGATGGATTTTTATAACGCCGGCAGTTCGGACTGGCGGCGTTTTTTCGGAACGGTGAATGTCAGCTGGACGCCACGACCCGGTTTTAGTTTTGCCGCCGATTTGGATCAGACCTACCGCCAGGTGCAATTGCGGGATGAGCAGTTTCGATATGCTGGACCAGGGGGGGGAGATTACCGACGAGACTCAATTACCGGTGAGTATGCTTATGACCCGAATGGCGATTATGAACGGGTAGTGGTTTTTCTGGGCAAGTTTGCAGCAGCAAGAGAGTTTGCCGTTAATGGTAGGGCAGAAATAACCGTTCTGGCGCCGGTTGATTTTTACGCCTCGTTCAGCCGCAACCGGATTGATGCCGATACCGGCGTTCTGAACGATTTCAGTAGATTTGATATGCGGGCGGATATTAAGGCCCTGGAGGAGGTTTTGGTTCCGGCGGTTGGTGTTAGTGGAGATATGAGCGTTGACCGAACACTTTCCATCACCGGTAAGATGACCGCCCGGCGCCAGGGATTTTTGGAACTTTCAAGCGACCGGATTGCCAATGTAGAACTGCGGGGAAAGGTGAGCCATAGTCGCCTGGTGAGACGGCTCAATTCCGGAGCGGTTGATTATGATGAGATGGGGTGGCGGTTTTCTTTAACCACCATCCTGGGTGAGAAACTGCGTTTGGAGGTGGGGTTCGCCGGAGAGCCCAAAGAATTTGCCGAGCCAATTGTCTATCCAGAGTTGGGGAGGTTTAGATTGATCGGGTGGGAGGGCTGGGTAGGGAAAACCCATACTTTTCGGGTACGGACTCGGGTTAGAATTCAAGGGGGGGTAAGTTTTCGTCGTGCCTCAGTAGCGGTTCTGCCGTGGGATGTGGAATTGGCCCACCCCTTGGGGTGGACGCCGTATAGCTCGGCGACGCTGGAGCATTTATTCAGTGATGTATTGAGTGCCAATGTCCGTTACAGTTATCGGGACCGGCAGAACCAGCCGGCGGAGCATAACTTTTCTCTTGAGTTGCGGGCAAATTTTTAGACGGTTAAATTGCTTGACAAGAAGGGGATTTCTCCTTTAATCTTTTACGTGAGTTTCAGGGCAAAATCGTTAACCGATTATTTAGAGAGAGCCTTTTCTGACAAAGGAGGCAAACGTGATGTCCTCAGGTAGGTCGGGTGCGTCTCAGTTGCGTTCGCCCCGCGGTTCTAAGAAGAAAACCGGAGCGATGCAGTATGTAATGTTTTTCGTTGTGGCGGTTCTGGTGGTGATAATTATTCTAGTAGCGGCATTGAGCGGGAAAAAAGGTAAAACCGAGAGCGATCGGCAGACAAAAAGACGGCAGACGGCGCTTACCGGAGGCAGGGAAGAAGGGAGTGGGACCGTTAAAACAGCAAGGACCGGTAAGAAAAGAGAAACCCGGGCCCGGCGCCGGCTTACTGCGGAGGAGCGCAGGGAGCGTCGGAGGGCAAGGTCAAGGAGAGGAGAGCGAGAGAGCGGGACTACGGTTACAGTTCGGAGTGGCCGGGGCGGGTATGTTACGAGAAAAAGCGGCGTTCCGGTGCTGAAGGCGATTATCTCCGATCCGAGCGGGGAGCGGGTTGCGGTGGTTGGTAGCCGGCAGGTGAAAATGGGGGATCAGATTGAGGGGCGGAGAATTGTTGAGATTGGTTCGGATAAAGTGAAGGTAGAGTATTTTACCAAGAGTTACGAGGTAAAGTTAAATCAGCCGTTATACTGAAATTTCAGGAAGCGAGGGCGGGTATTAGTTTTTCAAAGAGGATAACCGGGGGGTGGTTTTTTCTGCTAGCGGGAATGATTTTTTCTCTGCTGAGTTTTAGTTCGGCCCGGGAACTGGTGGTTAATGGTGATTTTGAGTTACCTCCTGATTCGGGGTGGCAGGTTGTTAGATGGGGGCTTTTCCCTGATACCGGCAACTGCCGGCTGCGCTGGGCGCACAGTTTTGAACCGGACCGGGACTTTGAGGCGCAGATTCACAAAATGCTCCATCAGGGGATGAAACTTTTTCAGCGCGTTGCGCTTCCCAGCCTTGATGTAGAATTCTCGGTTTCCTGTCGTCTTACCGCCAAAAGCGAAAGCGATAGTCTGTTCGCTGCGGCAGCGGTGGTGTTAGAGTATTTAAATAGTGAGGATTCGTTGCTCGGTGAGACGCGTATCTATGTAGCCACAAGGGGGTGTGACTGGCGCAATACGCCTACCAGGCATTTAATTCTGGCACCCGATTCGCTTAACTGGCACGACTACCGGCTGGTGATCCGGGATGAACTGGAGAGTCTGCCCGGTGTTCTGCCGGAGCGGGTGAAGGCGATTCGGGTCGGGCTTTTGGGTTTTGTTTCAGACAATTGTTGAGGGGTGTATCCAGCGGCGAAGGTCTTCGCCGACGATATCTCGCTTCATACCGTTGACACCCCAGCGTTGGTTTACCGTACATTCCGGATTGATGACTGTGGTGGTATTGTTAACCGGAAATTGGACCGGGGTGAGACCGCGGACCTAATTCTGGGTTTGCGCAATGCTGGTGGGGCGGTTGGTGCAACTATGGGGACACTTATCAGTCGCGGTAGTTTTATTGAAATTCTGGACGATGCGGGAAGTTTTGGTCCGGTCGGAGCGGGTGAAACGACAGCGTCTAATGCTGACTGGTTTCGGGTGCGGGTGGCGGGGGATGCACCGGTTGAAGTCCCGCTTTACTGTGAGCTGATTCTCAACGGTTCGGGATATAATGATACTTTAACTATTCCCCTGATTGTTGGCGATTCAATGAACCTCCCGGTTGGTCCTGATGGCTATGGCTATCGGATTTATGACTGGACCGATTCCTGTTACACCTCCTTGCCGGTATACGACTGGGTGGAGTTACGGGGACGGGGTGAACGGTTGACACTCGGGGACGATGAGACCCGCTGTTTAGAGTTGCCGGTGGAGTTTGGTCATTGGCGTTATTACGGTAATGAGTATCGTTACCTTTCTGTCTGCGCCAATGGCTGGATTGCGGCTGACACCACCAGTCGGTGCGATTTTACCAACGTTGAGTTACCTTATTCTGGTGCGCCACCCAACATCGTTGCCTTTCTTTGGGATGATTTAGCTCCGAGCCGTTACGGCAGCATCTGGTTTTATTATGACACCGCCAATCATCGGTTTGTTGTTGAGTTTGATTCGATATCTTACTTTGGTATGGCGGAGTGCTGGGAAAAGGTCCAGGTTCATGTTTATGATACGGCGATTGCCGGTCCGAATCGCGACAATCCAATAGCAATTCATTTTCAGACAATTAACGATTTTCGTTTGGTTACGGTTGGAATGCAGAACCATAACGGTAGTGCCGGGCTTACCTATCTCTGGGATGGGCGCTATCCGCGGACGGCGGCACCGCTTGTTTCCCAACGCAGTTTATGGATTGAAGGTGAAGTGCCGAGCGGAGAAAAGGAGGTTTTGACCCGGGTGAAGATGGGGGGGAGTGTGCAAGTTGTGCCCAATCCGTTTCGGAATACCGTCAGGGTAATTGTGCCTTCAGGGTTAGAGGCGGAGGCAACTGTTTATCGGGCTGATGGCCGGTTGGTAAAAAGGTTGTGGTCAGCACAGTTTCCCGGTGCGGTATTTGTCTGGGATGGTCGGGACGAGAATAACCGCAAGGTTGCTCCTGGGTTGTATTTTGTCCGGATGGAGAAGGGGGGAGAGGGGTTCAAGAAGATAGTGTTAATCCCGTAGTGTTTAATTTGACCCAAAGTGTGATTCATAGTATATTTTTTATTGTATGGTTCTTAAAACAACAGTTCAGGAGGTCTCAATGAAAAAACTTATGATGGGTGCGCTGGCGATTATTCTCGCGTTCAGCGTCGGACAGGCAGGGTGGATTTCGGTCAACGGGGCCACCGGCAGTCCCAAGATAAGTATTCTTGAGCAGAGTTCTAACGGCACAACTTTTGAGATAACCGTTCCCGGTCTTGAGACAGACCGGGTGGTTGTGGCTGGTGAAGAGTTTGTGTCGTTGCATCTGCCTGGGGAGGTGATGGCGATATTAGAGGAGGGTAAGCCCCAGGTGCCAAAGGTTTCAGTACTACTTGGGATTCCAGATGGCGCCGTGGTTACTTACCGGGTTTTGGAGAAAGAGACCCGTAGGTTTAAGGTTGATAGAGTTTATCCGCTCCAGCCACCGCTCCTTGATAATCAACAACCTGGTCCGCTGGTGATTGACCGTTCCTTTTACACCCGGGATGTTTTTTATCCGGGTGTGGACCTGAAATTGATCAACACCGGGGTCTGGCGTGACCTGGCGGTAGCCAACATTCAGGTTTATCCGGTTCAGGTAAATCCAGCGAAAGGGGAGATTGAGGTTACGAGCCGGATTCGGGTGCGGGTTGACTATGCCGGCGGAATGTATCCGCAGGTTGTGGCAGACTGGATGGTGCCGATTTATAATCAATATGTTGATAACTTTTCCCGGTTGCCGGTTAGGGCGTTAACCGATTACGCCCCTGGTGTACGCTATCTGGTGTTCTGTCATGAGAGATACGATACCTGTGTTTCTCTTAATGACTCGCTTTTGGCCTGGGTTCGTCAGCGGGGTTATGAGGTGAGAAAGATTACCAAAGCCAGTTTTACCGCCCAGGAGATAAAGGACTCAATCCGGGCAGAGTATAATCGGAACAATCCCCGTTTGTTGCGCTGGGTTTTATTGGTAGGCGAATACGGTGAGATTCCGATGGGTTCTTACACTGGGGTCGGGTATTCGGATTTCTGGTATTCTGACATTGAACCTTGGCCCGCTGGTGATAACTATCCGGAGATTGGTATTGCCCGGCTTTCGCCCAAGACCCCGGTAGACCTGGGAAATCAAATCCGTAAAATTTTGACTTATCAGAAAAACCCGCCGGCAACCAATAACTGGCTGGACAAACTGACGATGCCGGCACACTCAGAACAGTACCCCGGAAAGTATTCTGGTTGTGTTCGGGGAATTTACTTTATGCCCAAACCCTACTGGAATCCGGCGGTGGTGGAGACGATTATGGGATATTATACCGGCAATGCCATGGTTACCAGTGCTATCAATCAGGGCAGAGGAGTTGTTGCCTACCGGGGGCATGGCGATACTATGGAATGGTGGCAGTGGGGAACCGAAGGTTCCTGGTATAACTCCCATGTTGATGCGCTAACCAATGGCGACTTGACGCCGGTGGTTTATAACATCGCCTGTAACTGTGGCGCGATCATTTCCAATGTTTGCCTTTCTGAGAAATGGATGAGTAAGTACCCCGGAGGAGCGGTGGCAAGTCTGGCCGCCACGCAGGCTTCATATACACTTCCCAACCACGGTATCTGTTCAACACTGGTGCGGGCGACCTGTGATACCTGGACCATTACGGTGCCGGGTGTGCGTAACTATGGGCCAACGGTGTTTAACCTTGCCGATATTAAATGCTATGGCGTTGATGCCTATGTGGCGAAGTACTGGCCCAGCAACCCCTACCTCTACAATATATGGATGTATGTGATGCTCGGTGACCCATCAATGCCGGTTTGGGCAGGTGGTATGCCCCAGACGCCAACGGTGACATTACCGGATTCAATTCCCACCGGACCTTATAACCTCAATGTAACGGTAAGAATTGGCACCAGACCGGTGGAAGGGGCTCTGGTATGTGCCTGGAAGGACCCGGATGTTTATGTCGCAGAGAGAACCGATGCGAATGGTATTGCAACCCTGGCAATAAATGCCGGAACACCGGGTTATTTAAGGGTAACGGTAAGCGAAGGGCATGCCCAGCATTCCACTCCGGGGGCCCAGCACACCCCGATACTACCGTTCAGTACGACCAGGCCGGTTGGCGGTGGTGGGACGCCCCAGCCGAATGTGGTTTATGTGAGTAATATTGTAATTGATTCGCCGCCAGGAGGAAACAACAACGCCCGGTTTGACCCAGGTGAGACCGGAAAAATCATCGTTACGCTGCGCAATAACGGAAATGCGGGTGCCCAGAATGTGACCGCAAGGTTAAAATCAACAAATGCCCAGTTTGTTATTACCGATTCTACCGCCAGTTATGGGGATATTCCGCAGGATTCGGTCCGGAGCAACCGTAGCGACCCATTTGTTGCTCAGGCAGGTGGTGGTATTACCCCGGGGACAATGGTAATCTGTACATTAAAGGTGCATTCCGATAACTGGCAGCACGACTGGACATATACTTTCAGCCTTCAGGTGGGGCAGCCGCCGTTGCCGGGTCAGTTTATGATAGACCTTGATACCGGTTCGGTGCTGCTTTCCGTATGCGCCATCGGGTCAATCGGCTATGATGAACCGGCGGCTGACCTCGGACAGGGGTTCCGGGTTCCCAAGACAGCCTCTTCCTGTTTATATTTCGGTTCGTTAATGGCAGGGAATTCACCCACCTATCTTGTTGACCATTTCTATTCTCAGCCGGCGAGTTCGGGCACAAATCACGACTGGCAGACACCAGATAGTTTCCGAATGGTTACCCCTCCGGCACCGGCAGATGAGCACTGGTTGAACACGCTAACCGATGCTGGTCACTCCGCCCCCAAGGGGTTACGGGTCAATCAGCACTGGTATATGAATAATGAAGGTGGCTATGATGACTGGGCGGTTGTTACACTGGAGTTCACCAATGCCGGTTCCCAGCCGATTAATGGGTTGTACGCGGGAATGGTCGGCGATTTTGATGTTGGTTCATCACCGACGACCAATATCGTTGTTTCAGATACAGTGCGCCGGGCGGTGTTAATCCGGCAGTCATCCAGCGAGAACCCTACTGCGGGATTTGTGCTTCTGGAGCCAAACCGGTATGCCAATATCGGAGCGCTTGACCATCAGGTTTACGTCTATCCTGATTCCTGTATGACCGATGGGCAGAAGTTCCGGATGCTTAACGGGACAATTGTTCAGCGTAATTCCAATCGTTCCTATGACTGGTCGGTTTTTGTGTCAGCCGGACCGCAGGACCTGCCGGTAGGCGGTGTGTGGCGAGTGGCAATTGGCGTGGTTGGTGCGACATCGGTTAACAGTTTCTGGGAGGCAAGCGATAGCTGTCAGCGATGGTATAACGCCAATCTGTTGGGAGTTGAAGAAAAGGAGCGGGCACCGTTGATTGCCAGCACCAAGCAGCCGGTGATTATTACGCCCAATCCGTTCCGTAACAGTGCCGTCATCAACTACTTCAGTCCGGTAAAGGGTAATCTGCAGTTGACGGTGGTTGATGCCGCCGGAAGGGTGGCAGAGGAGCAGGTTGTGGCGGTTGAAGCCGGTGCGGGCAGGTTATACTGGCGACCGAAAGGGCTTGTACCAGGTGTTTACTTCCTAAATGTGAAGACACCGGATGCAGGCGCAGTTGCCAAGTTCTTGGTTCTGGAGTAGGTCGTTTAAGTTAAGCCATAGCGGGGCGCCCATTGTCTGGGTGCCCCGTTTTTTATGATCCGGATTGAGCGGTTCCGGGTCTGGCGACGTTGAGCCGGAAGGCGCTGCGGGTACTGAGATAAATGCCGGCAGCGATGAGGAGCCCTCCGGCAATTTCGGCTCTGGTCGGGGGCTGGTGGAGCAGAAGCCAGGAAAGAACGGTTGTGCCTACTGGTTCGCCGAGAATTGACATCGCTACCACCGGTGCGGGTAGAAATTTGAGCGCCCAGTTGAAGGTGGTATGTCCCAGGACCTGGGGGCCGAGGGCGAGCAGGAAAATAAGAAGATAAACCTTTGGTTGATAACCGGTGATGGGGATGCGGTTGAGTATGGTGGTGAGCAGGAGGATGATGGCGGTGGTGGTATAAACGGGATAGACATAGTTGATGAGGGAGAGGCGAGGGCGGAGTTTGCGGCCGATAATCACATACCCGGCAGCACAAAGTGCACCACCGAGGGCAAGGATGTTACCGGTGGTGAGGGGGGTGGATTTCAGGGTTGGACCGGCGATGAGGAGGACTCCGGAGAAGCCCAGGAGAACCGCCCCACCAGTCTGCCAGTTCAGCGGTTCTTTTAAGAGAAATGGGGCGGCAAGGGTGACGAAGAGGGGGTTCATTGCAACAAGGACAACCGAGCTGACCACAGTGGTGTGTTTGAGTGATTCTATCCAGAGGGCAAAATGACCGGCGAGGAATAGTCCGGCGAGGAGAACAAGCCACCAGTTAATGACAACAAATTCGTTCCGGCGGGCAGGGAGATTTTTGCAGAAGAAGGGGGCAAGGAGGAGGCTGGCAAATACCATTCTGCCGGTGGCGATGAGCAGGCTGGGTGCTGGTGTTATCCGGATGATTATTGAGGCAAAGGAGACGGCGATGATGCCGAAGCCAAGGGCAAGAAAAAATCGGAGCCGGGAAATGGGCATGGAAAGTAGTTTTCTTTTTCTTTTCCGTATGTCAAGAGAAACAGGAATAGCCGTTTTTAGCCCGGGAGGAGAATTTGACTCCGCTGGCAATTTCTCCTTTTTCAGGTTGGCGAACGAGATTCTTGGCGTGTTGTTGAAATCAGTTTAACCTCCCCCGTCCCCGGGTTTACCCCTTTTCTTGCTGTTGGGATTGGTTTTTCTTTTGTTTCTTTATCTTTTTTCCGGTTGGGACCGATGCCCTTTTGGTGACAGGTTTGGGCAGTCTGTTTCCGAAGGTTTTTCTTTTATGAGCCGATTGCAATCAGGATGTTTTCGGGTATATTTAAACTGATGCGATGTCTGGTAGTTGTCCTTTTGATTGGGGTCAGCCTTGGTAGTTGGTTGGGTCCTTCGGCAACTGGATTTACCTTTATGAAGGTGGGGGTGGGGGCAAGACCGGTGGCGATGGGGCAGGCATTTACCGCTGTGGCGGATGATGCCAATGCGCTTTTTTACAATCCAGCCGGGTTGAGTTTTCAGTCAAGGTTTAACGCTAATCTGACGATGTGTCAGATGTTTCGGGATGTGTTTTATCTTTCCGGCGGGTTTAATGTAGGGGCATGGGAACGTTTTGGCATCGGTCTTGGTGCCGGGTATCTCAGCGCCACCGATGTCCGGCGTAGTGAACTGGGAGAGGAACTGGGGGCTTTCGGTATTAGTGATCTGGTTGTCGGTCCGGGGGTTGCGTGGCGTCCCTGGCGCGGGTTGAGTCTCGGCGGCGCGGCAAAGTTTGTTTACAGCCGGATTGACTCTTTTGCCAGCGGGGCGGTTTCGTTTGACGGCGGGGTGCTTTTTCAGCCGCTGCGGTATCTGAGTCTGGGGGCAAGTCTGCTGCACTTGGGGACACCTCGGAGGTTTATTCAGGAATGGGAGTATCAGCCGGTTAATCTGCGTCTGGGCGCCAGTTTTAAACTCCCGATTGAGAGGCATTATCTGCTCGTTGCCAGTGATGTCTCGGTTTATCCGGATTATGGGCCAACTGTTGGTGCCGGTGCGGAGGGAAAACTGGATTTGAGTCTTCTGGGTTCAAACCGGCAGGATGTGATTTATCTCCGGGGCGGGTATCAGTCCGGAGGGCATCTGGGAACCTGGTCGGGTTTTTCTTTTGGGGTTGGTTATGAGACGCCTATGGGTGGCGGGCTCAGTCTAACGGTGGATGCGGTTTATCTTTCTTACGGTATTCTTGGGGATGCCCAGCGGGTTGCCCTGGGGTTGAACTGGACACCGGTGGTAACCGGACGCTGAAAACCGGACCCCGGGGCAGAATTTTCATCTCAAAACCACCAGCAGAGCGGGTGTTGATATAGCGGATGCCCATTGCCGGCAAAATGGTCTCCAGACCCGCCGGGGTGGGATGCCGTCCCATCACCACCACATATTCTGGCTGGATGGAATCAAACAGCGCTGTCGGATTTCCTTTGCGACTGCCATGGTGGGAGGATTTTAGCAGGTTAACCTGTGGGGTCTGGTTAATCGCCCTGAACAATTCAGGTGTCTCGCAGTCGCCGGGGAAGAGCATTACAAACCCTTGGTTTTCAATTCGCGCAACAATGGAAACCGGATTGGTAGGAATGAGACGGTGGGAGTAAAACCAAAGGGTCGTGGTGTCGGGCCAGAGGAAGTTGATTTTATAACCCAACCCTTTTAGTTCACTGTCGGCACCGGCGATAAGGATTTTGGTGCCGGTGCGCTCAAGATTGCGGAGCACATTTTCGTAGTCTTTATCACCTTGGTGGGTGGGGACAATCAGGTGGTCAATTTTAACGGCATTTTTCAGCTCTAGGAGACCGCCGTAATGGTCGCGGTCCGGGTGAGTGATAACGACCACATCAAGCCGTTTTATCCCCCGGGAGCGGAGAAAATTGGGCAGGATGTCAGTTTTGTCAATGGCGGCATCAATCAGTAGTTTTCTACCCAGGGTGTCTACAAGAAGGGTTGCTTCACCGCGCCCGGTATCCAGGAATGTGACGGTAGAATGGATACGGTGAAAAAGCGGTAGCCAGAGAGGTAAGGCGAGCGCGGCGAGGAGCCCGATTTTGAAAAGTTGGTTGCGCCGGTATTTGTGGTAGTGTAAGGGAAAGAGACTCATTGCGTAGAGATAAAAGACCCAGAACCAGGGGACCTTCCCCGGTTCAACCAAGGCCAATTTCAGATTACTGAACAGGTGGGCAATGAAGATTATCAGTTTCAGGAGGAGCCGGAGCGATTCTGCCGGAATGGATGCCAAAGCGGGGTGGATGAGGTTGAGCACGGTAACGAGCAGCCCCAGCGGTAGGGCCAGAGTGGTGAGAGGAACCAAAAAGAGGTTAGAGAGAAAAGCCAGAGGCTGAAATCGAAAGAAGTGGTGGAGAAGAAGCGGGGCGGTGCCCAGGGTGGCGGCAAGGGAAATCAGGATTGGTGATAGAAGATAGTGATGGAGAGGATGGGGTAGGGGCTGGTTTTTGAATAAAGGTTCAAAACGCGGGGTGACGACAACAATGGCGAGAGTGGCGGCAAAAGACAGTTGAGCTCCAGGATTGAAAAGGGTTGCGGGGTTAATGAGCAGCATAACGATGCCGGCGAGGCAGAGGTTGGTTAGAGGGGTAGAACGACGCTGGAGTGGGGTGCTTAAGAGCGCTGCCCAGGCCATTACGCCGGCGCGCACCGCCGATGCCCGCCAGCCGGCAATAAGGATATAAAAAAGGGTGGCGAGGCTCATTATGCTAAATCGCCACCACCCCCGAATCCGGAACACCGAAAGCAGGAGCCAGAAAACCAGGACAATTATGCTTACATGGATGCCAGAAACCGCCATCAGGTGTAGCGTTCCAGAGTCAATGAAGGCGTTTTTTACCGATTCGGGCAGACCAGATTTTTCTCCCAGGAGGAGTCCGAGCAGTAAACCGGCTTCGTTACCACCGACCTGCCGGTGAATTGTTTTAAAGAAATAGCGCCGGGCGGGCATAATAATATGGGTAAGGAGTGGATTGCCGCTGGAACGGTTGAGTGTTTTTATTCCGGAACGGGCTATTGAGGTGCTGCCCACAATTCCCTGGTTGAAGAGGATCTGGTTGTAATCGGGCATACCGGGGTTGCGCGGTAGCGAAAGGGGGCGGATTTTTGCGGTTATCGCTATTCGGTCGCCATAGTGTAAAGGAAAAGAATCTTTTAAGAAGAGCGTTATTTTGCCGTAAAGGGGCGGCAGGAGCGATAGCGTAGCCCGATTTGTCCCCAGTGGTTCCTGGACGACGATGCCTTCAAACCGGGTTATCTGATAGGTTTGGGGATGGGGTGGTGCGGGTTTCTGAGCACTGTTGTAGAGAAATGCCGCGGCGGCAAGGGAGAGATAGAGGGAGATAGATTTTGTCCAGGGCATAATGATGAACCCGATAACGATAAACGGCAGGGCGCTCCACCAGGGCGTGGAGACGGTTGCGTTGAGTGCGATACCGGCGGCGATGATGATTAGTGCTCGCACGGCAGCGTATTTCATTCCGAATTGAACGGGAGAAAACCAGGACATACTTAATATAAGAAGCATTTGCCGGGCATTGTCAATCATCGGCTGTTTTTCTTTTGGTGCGTTTTGCCGGTTTATTTGACACGCGGGTTAATTTAATTAAAATGTAAATGTGATGGGTGCGGCGCTGGCTTTGCTTTTCATCGGCCAGTTAAGCTCTTTTGAGATTACCCCTGTTTCTACCCCTCAGTATGCCGGTGATTCTTTCAGTATAACGATTATTGCCCGTGAGCCCTCGGGCGGTGTTTACGATTACAACCGGCCCGCCTTCCTTTCTACGACGCGGGGTGCGATGTTTATCTATCCCAATGTTATCGGTCCTTTTCGTAACGGGGTGTGGCAGGGACGGGTAATGGTGACCATTGCCGACAGTCTGGCAATTCGTTGCACCGATGATTCCGCCCGGGTGACCAGCAACAGCAATGTGTTTGAGGTTTTTCCCGGAGCGCCAGCAAGGTTTTTGACAATATTACCGGGTCAGCAGTTAAGCCCGGGAACACAGACCGGGAGATTGGGGCAACCAGATAACCAAACCGCCGGGGATAGTTTTCAGTTTCAGGTTTATCTGACCGACCGCTGGTGTAATCCGGTTCAGTTCCGTACCGACAGCGTTTATTTTGCCGCCAGCGACGGCTTTGCTCGTCTGCCCGCAGGAGGAGAAATTTCTAACGGCAGCGGTAGTTTTACCGCCTCTTTCCGGGCTGCTGGACCGCAGCGGATTTTTGCTTTATCCGCTTCTGGTCAGCCTTTTCTGCCGGATACATCCGCGACTTTTATCGTTAATCCCGGTGCGTTTGCCCGGTTGCTCTTGCTTTTACCGGGAGAGGTACCACTTCCCGGGGATACTGCGACCGCCGCCTGGCAGACGCCGGGCAAAATTAACGAGCCGTTACCTCAGTATGTACGGGAGCAGTTTACGGTTCAGGTTTATCCCTGCGACAATTGCTGGAACAGGGTTATTACAACCGGGTTAACCGTTTCATTGCGTTCCGATTACCCCGCCGTGTTTCTTCCTGCCGAGACCACTTTAACCGATAGCGTTTCCTTTTCGGTACAGTTTAATTTTGCCGGACCGAATCAGAATATCTGGGTCAGTGACCCAGCCCGGACCTATGAGTCCTACCGTACCCTTCTGGAAATTAAAGCCCGGGGGACGAGTTTAATAATTACCGCTCCGGATACCGTGGTAGCAGGGGAAACCGCCAAGATCCGGGTGGTTGTTCAGGATGCGAACGGTGAACCAATCACTGCTACTGTCTGCCGGTTTAGTGTAATTAAAGGGAATGGCGACATGCTGGAAGAGGCACTGCTTACCGATACTCTGGGGATGGTGACGGCACATTTCTTGTGCACCCGAGCCCGATTCGCCGAATTTGATACCATTAAGATAAGTTCGGGGGTGGCGGAGTCACTGATTGGAATTTATGTTGATATTCCGGATAGTACATTGATGTTGGGCAAGATAGTTGCCTTTCCCAATCCCTTCGGGTTTAACCGGGATGGGGCGGAGATTTTTTATTATCTCAATTTTTCCTGTCCGATCAGTTTCCGGATTTACGACCAGTTTGGTAATGAGGTGATTTTCTACCAGTTCCGTCAGGGAGAGCCGGGGGCCCGGGCCGGTGTTAATCGGGTTATCTGGGATGGAAGGAATAAGGAGGGGCGACGGGTTGCCTCCGGTGTTTATCTCGTGCAGGTGGTGGGGCAGGTTCATACCAAGGTTGTGTACCGGAGCGTTTACCGGTTGGGTGTGGTATGGTGAAAAGGCTTTGTTGTTTTCTTTTTGTCTTTGCGGTTGCGCTTGCCGGAGAGGGTGGACTCCCCGGCGCCTTTCTTAATTACGGGGCGGCACCGCGCAGTCTCGGTATGGGCAAAGCGTTTACGGGCGTGGCTGATGACGCCCAGGCGGTTTACTTCAATCCCGCTGGTCTTTTTCAGATGAATACCCATGAGGTGCTTGTGGCCCATTCGCAACTTTACGGGGCGAGGATGGAATATCTTGCCTATGCGTTGCCCACCAGGGAGTTCGGTACGTTCGGAATGAGCATTCTTAACTACGGTAGCGAAGGAATTGATTCCCGGACGCCAGAGAATCGTTACTACGGTCCTATGGTTTTTGCCGAGAATGCCTATATGGTAAGTTATGCTTACAACCCTTTTAATTTTCTCGGGGTTGGCGGTACATTTAAGTTAATCACTAAAAACCTGGCTGAATACGGAGATGTCGCAGTAGGCGCGGATGTGGGAGTTTTGGTCCGGGCACCGAGGATTTTCAGTTTTGGTTTTACCGTTCAGAATGCGATTGAACCGGTGCTCACACTGCATACCCTCTCGGACCGTTATCCACGAACATTCCGGCTGGGAGCGGCGGCACGGTTACTCCAAGACCGGGTGACATTTACCGTTGATTTAGTTGCGCCTTTGCTCCGCCTACCTGACTCAGTGGCGCCTTATAACCCGATTAACAAATGGAAACTTGATTTAACTCCTCGTGGCGGAGTGGAGTTTGAACTTGTTCCTGGTGTGCTTGTTCACCGGGTAGGAATTGACCCGAACGAAATCAGTTTGGGTTTGGGTGTGCACCGGTTCTGGGGGAAAATGGGGCTCGGGGTTGATTATGCGCTTCTTTTGCACCATCAATCCGGATATCAGCTTGCCCCGACTCATAAGTTGGGTATATTCATTGATTTTGCTGGATTCCGGGTATGGGTTGATGCCGAACCGAAGCTGTTTACTCCTAAACCAGATGACAAACAGAATGTATTGTGGATGGATATCCGGACGATATCCCGGGCGCCGGTTAAACGTTGGCAGCTGTTAATTAAAAACAGTTTTGGTGAGGTGGTTCGCAGTTATAGCGGATGGGATGCACCACCACCGCGGGTGTGGTGGGATGGGCTTGACGATGCCGGCAGACTGGTTTCCGATGGCCGATATTATTACGACATTGTGGTTGTTGACCAACGGAATTCATCGTTGAATTTTTCCGGACTTTTGACCACGGTGATGACCCGCGGACCGCAGGGGAAAATTGAAATAAGACCAGGAGAATAACAAGATGAACGGCGCTGGTAAAGCGGCCTGGCGTCGGCGCGTTTCACTATGAATATAGGATTTTTTTTAATTGTTCTCGGCGTCCTTTCCCCTCAGGAGATGCGGGAACTGGCAAATCGTTACAACCAGGTTCAATTACAGATTGAACAGCAGAAATATAACGAAGCGTTAAACGGACTTAATGGGCTGGTGCGCCGTTTTGGTAACAGTGAATTTGGCGACGAGTTAAACTACGCCCTTGCCGAGTGTTATTTTAACACCGGGAATTACCGTCAATCGTTGGATATTTTTAAAAGGTTGCTGGAACGTCCCCGCTATTCTTATATTAAGCCGGAAGCGATGTATGGCGCGGCGATTTCTTACATTATGATAGGCAACTACCGACAGGCGCAACTGCTTTTAGAAAAACTGGCAAAAGAACCAGGATACTCAACCGACCCCCGCACCAATTTTGCCCTGGGTGTGCTTTATTATTTCCAACATTCTTACGAGCAGGCGCGGGCAAACCTGGAGGGCGTGGCGTTACCGGAAGCCAAGTTTTATCTGGGGAAATGTTATGCTCAACTGGGCAGTCCGATGCGGGCGCTGGTGAAGTTTAAAGAGATTACCGACGAGGTGCCTAATACGCCACTGGCTCTGATGGCGCATTTCAGCGCCGGACTGGCGCTCTTTATTAATCGTGATTACGACGGCGCAAGGGCAAAATTTCAATTCTTTATTGATCAGTTCTCCTTTTCCCCGCTGGCTGATTTCGCCCACTATTTTTTGGGGTGCGCCCTGCTTGCCCAGCGAGAGTACCCGGCCGCGATTGATCATTTCTTGCCCTTGACCCGCTCCAGCAATAATTTTCTTGCCGCTCATGCCCACTATTTTTTGGGTTATGCCCAGATGGCGTTAGGCAGGGCACAGGAGGCGGTGGAACGTTTCCAGCGGGTGCGGGCAAATTATCCTCGGACCAAAGTCTCCAGTTATGCCCATTTACAACTGGCAGAGGCGATGCTCGCCACCGCGGATACCACTCAGACACTTCTGGCGACAAGCCAGTTGAGCCGGATGTTTGTTACCGGAGAACTTGCCGGCGTGGGAAATTACCTTTCGGGGGTGATCTATTATCAGGTGGGGGAGTACCGCAACGCGGCCGAGCAATTTGAGAATATTGTTGTAAATTATGCCCATACCGGGCTCCGGGAACCCGCTGCGGCAATGTTGCTTTTGACGCTTAACAGTAACGGTGAGTTTGAGAAAGCCATGGCGGTTGGGACGAAGTACCTTGTTGATTATACCGGCGAGAATTCGGAATGGCGTCCACGCATACTTTACGCCCTGGCGGAGGCGTTTTACTACAGCCAGAAGTATAGTGAGGCGGATAACTATTATCAACAGGCTTACGGTCATCCGGCGGGTTCTGAAATCGCGCCCTATGCCCGACTGGGGCGCTGTTATTCGCTATATCATCTGGGTCGGTTAGAAGAGGCGGTTAACGGTTTAAAGGGACTTTTAAACGCCCGATTGGATGACACACTGTTTACCATCGCTGCTTACCTTGGCTATGGTTATTGCCTTTTTAATCAGGGGGAGTACCTGAAGGCGCTGGATGTTTTTGAGGCGTTAACTAACACATTTCCCGATGATTCTTTGGCGGCCGTGCCCGGTTACTTTTACGCTGGTTACTGTTATTATCAATTGAAATATTACGGACAGGCGGTTGATGCCTGGACGGTATTAATGAATCGGTTCCCCGAGAATAACCTGAAGGTGGCGGAGGCGGCGTTTCGAACCGGTGATACCTATTTTAAGGCGCTGGAGTATGATAAGGCGATTGCCGCATTCCGGTTTGTAATTGAACGGCACCCCTTCTCTCCGTTTGCCGCTCCCGCTCAGGCGTTGATTGCCCAGTGTTATTATAATCGGCGTCGTTATTTGGACGCGATTCGGGAGTATCAAAAATTCCTTGACCTTTATCCTTCTGATGCCCAGGTGCCCGGGGTAAGGAAGAGTCTGGAGATGAGTTATTACCTTGCCGGTCAAGAGGATTCCAGTGTAATGCGGGAGTTTCTGGAGCGATTTCCCCAGTCAGAAATGGCCGCCGAGGGTCAGTATAACAAAGGGAAAGAACTTTTTAATGCCGGTCGGTTTGAAGAAGCGATAGTAGAGTTTCAAAAAACGGTAGTAAATTTTCCCGGGTCGGCGGTAGCGGGTGATGCGCAGTTGTTAACTGCCGAAGCATACGCCCAGCTTAAACGCTGGCCCGAAGCGGCGGCGGCGTATCAGAAATTTTTGAGCTACTTCCCTGACCACGAACAACGAGCGGGAGCCTTTTTTAACCTTGGGATTGCCTTCTTTAATGCCGGCGAGTACAAGTTAGCACTCAAGGCGTTTGAGACGGTAGCGGATTCGTTTGGCAGCAGTGAATATGTGGAGAGCGCCAAAAAGAATGCCGAAATCTGTCGGAAACGCCTTGGCGCGGGACAGATGGAAATGCCGGCAGAAGAACCGGCTGAGGGTCCCGGAGGTGTTCCTCAACGAGAGGAGATTAGTAATCCATCAACCGAAGGAGTGAAGAAACCATGATAATGGGTCAGAGTATAATTCAAATTTTCAAGAACAGCATCGTGATGGTAATTCTCCTGTTGGCATCAATTACCGCGCTGGCGCTGATTCTGGAACGGTTCTGGTATTTCATCCGCAACCGTTTTAATCCGACCAAGGGGCTTGTGGAATTACGGCGGGTTCTCTCCCAGTCGGGCCTCAAGGCGGCACTGGAGTGGAGTCGGAAACAGAACAACCCGCTCGGGCGGCTTTTCTCTGTGGCGCTGGACAATATTACCCTTAACGACGATGAACTTTCCGATTTGCTCTACAGTTTGATTCTTGAGGAGCGGATTCGTTACGAACGTTTGCTGGGGGGGATGGGGACGCTGGCTAATGCGGCGACGCTCTTAGGGCTTTTGGGAACGGTTACTGGTTTAATCGGGGCTTTTGGTAATATTGCCGCCACCGGTTCAGGAGGGCCAGCGGTTGTGTCTAAAGGTATTGCCGAAGCGCTGCTGACCACGGCATTCGGACTTCTTGTTGGCATTCCGGTGCTTTTCTTTTATAACTATTTTTCCAAGAAAGCCGCTGATCTGGCAATGTCGCTGGAAAGCACCGCAGAACGTTTGGTGGTAATTTTAGGAAGGTATAAAAGGCAAGGCGGTAAGATGTTGGTGGATAGCGAACCGGTGCCCTGTTCGCCAGTAACCCCGGCAGAGGATGCCGCCTGGAAGTTCTGATATGAGACGGAGACCAATTGACCGACGGCGGAATCCCGGGTTGATATTAAATTCTCTGGTGGATGTGGCGCTGTCTTTGGTCATTGCCTTTATGGTTTCAATGCCGTTGTTCTTTGAGTCGGGGATCTTTGTATCGGCACCGGCTGCTGCCCGCACCGGGGCAAACGAACCCGGGTCTGATATCAAGGCGAATATATTCCTTACCAACGATGGCAAAATTCTTCTGAATGAGGCGCAGGTTTCTTACGAAAATCTCACCGAATTATTGCCTCGGCTCCTGCAGCGCAGTGTTGAGCGACGGGTGGTGGTGGCGGCAGAAGACCAGGTTAAGTACGACCGGGTGATGAGGGTGTTAGACATTGCCAAGCAGTCCGGGGCCGCCGACTTGGCTTTATTACGAACAAGGAGGACGCGATGAGAGAGGCGCCTAACCTTGATATTTTACCGATGGCCTGCGTGGGTTTGATTTTGGTGTTGGTGATGATGGTTGTTGCACCAATGGTATTGACGCATAATTCTACACCGGTGGATGTGCCCCAGACACATACTGCGGAACGGAAAACGGAAAACGACTTGACCATTACTTATACTGCTGACGGTCGGTTGTATTTCAATGACCAGGCAGTGGCGAACTTTGATGAACTGCAGGACCGGATTGCGGGCGAGATTTCCCGTGATCCGTATGTACTGGTGGTGGTGCGGGCAGATAAGGAGTGTTTCCACTCATCAGTTCTGGATATCCTTGCCTGTGCCCGACGTGCCGGTGCGGTGCGGATTGCCTGCGCAACAAAGAAAATCGATCCAGGTGGTTAAAATGTTTACCGAAAGAGGCGCACGAACTTTTGGGTTGACTCTAATAATTTCTGCCGTGTTGCATTTTGTCGGAATAATGCTGGTTTCCCGTTCTCGACCGATGATGGAATCGGCGTTTGATCTGCAGGAAGTCAGTTTTATGGATGTTACCTATCGTCCTGAGGTAGCGAAGGTCCTCTCTTCTTCGCCAGCCACCCCGGCACTGCCTTCTGGAGCAGGGACGATTTCCGAAGGCGTCGCGTCAACTTATGCGGCCGGAGTGGCGGCGGAAGACGTGGCACCGCTGGATATGAATGCGACACTGGAACGTTCCCCATCACAGGCGAAGATAGATCTTAACCGTTATGAGATGGCGCGGGGCGGCGATATGGATGTGATTCGCATCGGAGGTGCGGGTTCTTCTCAAAGTACGGAGGAGATCCTTGCTCAGGCGCCAATTACACTGGCAAGGGGTCCAGGGGGCGGCGGGAGCGGGACCGGTCTCAGAGGCGTTCCCGGTGTCCCCCAGCCGGCACAGCCGCAGCTGTCAATTGAGCATCGTCCCCTTACCAAACCCCAGACGAAAGCGGTTTTGCCTCAGCTTCCGTCCCAGAATCAGCCAACTCTTCAGGCACCGGTAAGTAGGGGAACTAGTTTCCAGATTGCCGGACCGATTTCCCAGCGGGAGATACTCAAAAAGGTAAAGCCCCGTTATCCCAAGTGGGCGATTGACCAGCGGATTAGTGGGACCGCTACCGTTCGTATCTGGGTGATGCCCAATGGAAAGGTGAAGGGAATACCTCAGGTTATCTGTAGTTCCGGTTACCCGGAACTTGACCAGGTGGTGGTGAATGCGTTAAGAGAATGGGAGTTTGCGCCCCTCGCTCCGGGTGTTAAGGCAGAGGACCAATGGGGTGATGTAACTTTTGTGTTTCAGTTGTCGTGAATATGGCGATTGTTTTTCTTGTTCTGCTGATTTTTACTCAACCGGCTGACAGTATTAAACCGAGCCCGCCGGCAGGAGAGCATTTGCTTGGAGAAGAGGTTATTACCGCAGAGACGGAGATAAAGATTAGTGACCCGAAGATATCATTTCCGCCGCGCGTTGACCCCTGGACACCGATTAAGGACCTTATGGCACCGGGCAATTATGTATTTGACGAAGCACTTTTTAAGTCAATTGACTCAATGACCATTCCCAATCGTTTTATGCGTTCTTCCTTTCTGCGGGTTCCGGTTGAAAAAAGTTTTATCTACGGAGACATTCTGGTATTTCTGCCTTCTTTTGAGAAACGGGTGGCAACCTGGGAGTTGGTGATTGCCAATTCCCTGGGGGAGACAGTGCGGCGGGTGAAACAGAAAGGGCAACCGCCGGCGGTAATCACCTGGGACGGCAGAACGGACAGCGGTGAGCCAATCGCCACCGGGGATGTGTATAGTTTTACTTTCAATGCTTACGATGCCCAAGGTAACCAGACACGGATTATCTGCGAGCCGCAGCGGGTTGATGCCATTGTTTGGCAGCAGGGGCAGGAGTGGATTGTTTCGGTGGCGGCAGACCGTTTGTTTGCTGCCAATGGGGCGCAGCTGGTTGAGCAGGCTGGTTCCCATCTGGACGAAATTGCCAATGTAGTCAAGGAGCGATTTAAAAAAGAGGTTGTGGTATACGTTTATTCGGAAAGGGAACAACTTGCCACCGAGCGATGTCGGGTGATAGGTAATGAGTTGGGGCGCCGGATGGTTTTACCCAAAGAGGCATTGAAGGTGGCACCGCGATTTATTCCTGGACTTCAACCCAAACATTCCAAAATAGAAATTCATATCATCTGAAATAACTGTCCTGCGCTAAACATTGTTGTTGACAGGCAGGGGTATTTCTCTAATATAGTGCAAAGGTGAAAGGGGTTTTTAATGAATGAAAATATCGGCTGGCTTTTTCCGGGGCAAGGTTCTCAGTTTGTCGGTATGGGCCGGGATATCTACGAGCGATTTTCGTCCGCGCGGGATGTCTATAAAAGGGCTGAGGATGTCCTGGAATTGCCAATTAAGCGGCTTTCTTTTGAGGGGCCAGAGGAGGAGTTACGGCAAACCCGTTACACCCAGCCGGCGATTTTAACTCATTCCATAGCGGTCTTGAGCGTTCTACCGCCAGTTGCCCGTCTTGTTGCAGGACATTCATTGGGGGAGTATACCGCACTTTATGCCGCCGGTTGCTTTGACTTTATCACGGTGATGAAATTGGTTAAGCGCCGGGCAGAGTTGATGTTCCGAGAGGGAGAAAAAAGGCCTGGCACAATGGCGGCGATAATCGGGCTGGAGGCCGGGGTGGTGGAGGATGTCTGCCGGGAAGCAGGGGGAGTGGTGGTGCCAGCTAATTACAATGAACCACGACAGACAGTAATCGCGGGCGAACCAGAGGCGGTGAAAAGAGCTATGGAGCTGGCGAAGGCAAGGGGTGCGTTAAAGGCAATTCCACTGCCGGTGTCAGGTGCATTTCACTCACCCCTATTAGAGGAATCGGCAAAGGAATTTGCTGCTTATCTGGATGAGTTTCCGATTAAGGTGCCGATGTTGACGGTGGTGATGAATGTTAGCGGTAGACCGGCAACGACCGCCGCAGAGGTGCGGGATAATCTGCGGCGGCAGCTTATATCTCCGGTGCGCTGGGTGGCGGTAATGCAGAGCGCGCGGGAGATGGGCTATCGGCGATTTTTTGAAGTTGGCCCCGGTCAGGTTCTGAGTGGTTTGGCAAAGCGGATTGACCGTGAATTTGTGGTGACGCCGCTGGGTAAAGCGGATGATTTAACAGTTTTTTTGAACGGGGGTGATAAATGAACTGGCGGGTATTTTTCACTACCTTTTTTACCACCTTGCTGGCCGAACTTGGTGATAAAACCCAGTTGGCAACCTTTTCTTTTGCCGCTGGATTTAATTCTTTTTGGAGCGTATTTCTGGGTAGTGCGCTGGCGTTGGTTCTGACTTCGTTGGTTGCCGCTCTGGTTGGTTCCACTGTTGCCAAATTTCTTCCGGTGCGCTGGGTTCACCTTGTTGCCGGAATAATCTTTGTGGTCCTGGGCGGTCTTTTAATTGCCCGTAGTGCCCGGGGATGAAAGTTAAATGCCGCCCGGAGGATTTCCGGGTGGAGGAGTTACTCCGACTCCGGATTAAATCCCGGGGTGCTTATTCCATATATCGGTTAGAAAAACGGGGCTGGAATACTTTAGATGTGATCCGGGAACTGCAGAGCCGTTATGGTCTGCGGGGTATTTCTCGGGCCGGTCTTAAGGACCGGTATTCGCTTGCCATTCAGTATTTATCTCTTCCTGGTAAAGGACCGCAGACGGTGGTTACCCCCAATTACCGGTTGAAGTTTATTGGCATGGCTGATGAATCAGTAAGGCGGGAGGTACTCATTGGCAACCGGTTTAGCATTACCATTCGTGAACTGGGAGAAAAAGATACCGGGGTTGTCTGCACGCGGGTGCCTCTTATCCAACAGTTTGGTTTTGCCAATTACTACGATGAGCAGCGGTTTGGTTCTGCCCGTCACGGGCAGGGGTTTATCGCCCGGAAGTTGATTGCCGGTCATTATAACGGTGCATTAAAGCTTTATCTGGCAACTCCGGGACCGGGTGATGATTCGGCGACCAAAAGGCAAAAGCGGGAGCTGGCGGCAAACTGGGGTAACTGGCAGGCGTGTATGAAATGGGCACCTTTTGAAGCCCGCGCAGCATTGCGCCATCTTTTAGAACATCCGCGGGATTTCATGACTGCGGTGAGGCTGTTACCCAGGGTGATGCTGGAGCTTTTTATTAATGCCTATCAGGGTTGGCTCTGGAACGAGATACTGGCCCAGTTGCTGGAGGAGATGGGGGTTGTGAAACTGGTGGTGCCTTATTCATTTGGGGAGTTGAAGTTTTACGAGGAGCTTTCTTCTGCCGAGGCGGGCTATTTTAACCGGTTGACTATCCCTGCTCCGGGACCGAAGGCAGAATTTAAAAGTGACCGGGTGGCAAGGATTGTTAATGAGGTTCTGGCGCGAGAGGGGCTGGAACTGAAGGATTTGAAGTTGGGGCTACGGATCAGGGGTGTGTTTTTTAAGCCCTACGAGCGACCGGCGATTGTGAAGCCGAAAGGGTTGCAAATTTCCGGGCCGGAGCCGGACGAGCTATATCCCGGGAAGTGGAAGTTGCGACTTTCTTTTGTTCTGCCGGCCGGTTCTTACGCCACAATTCTTATTAAGAGGCTGGCTCAGGTGAAGTACCGATGAGCGTTTTTATTTTTCTGGTTTTCCTGCCGGGGTTAACGCCCCCCCGGGTGGCATTTGATCCGAACCGGACCTGGTTTATTCTGGAGGGCGAGCATTTTTCAGTGTATTTTTCCAGCCGGGAGAGGTTGATATCAGAGCAGGTTGAATTCGCCCGCGAAGTACTGGCAATTGCCGAGGAGGTCCGAGCGACCGTTGCCAGAAAAACGGGTCTGATTCCGGCCGAGCGGGTTCATATTATTGTGGCGGACTTTTTTGATTACTACAACGGTTGGGCAGTTCCTTTTCCTAACAATACGATAACAATTATCCCGACACCACCCGGGGGCGACCGGGGAAACGACGACAACTGGTTGCGCACCCTGTTATTGCACGAGTATTCTCATATTCTACAATTGGAAGAGTGCCAGGGGGTTCCTTTGTTTTTGAGGCGTGTCTTTGGCCGGGTGATTTTGCCCAACGCTTTGATGCCGGCGTGGCTGTGGGAAGGGTATGCGGTTTATAACGAGACCAACTTCAGTAATTTTGGTCGGCTGCAGAGTGCGGAATGGACCGGGATGATTTTGACTGCGGCAAGAGCATCCCGGGTTTTAGAAATTGACCGCTGGGGGCATTATCAACTTCAAAGGTACCCGGGAGGAATGGCACCGTATCTTTACGGCGCAAATTTTATTCAATGGTTAGTGAAAGACAGAAATGGCGATAGTGTTTTAACCCGGTTCAACCGGGTGGTTTCCGGACAGGCGCCGTTTCTTGAAAATCGGGCGGCAAGAATTGTGTTCGGTGCCAGTTTTAACCGGTTGTGGCAGGAATGGAATGCAGCGCTGAAACAGCGGGCGGACTCGGCAATGAGAGAGTTGAGAAAAAATAAAGTAACGGCGCTTAAGCGATTGACTTATGAGGGGTTTGATATTTCTTCTCCTTGCTGGGCTGCTAACGGTCGGGAAGTTTATTACGTGTCCAGAAATGGCAGGGAGCGGACAGCGATAAAGGTTCTGGAACTGGGCACAATGAGGGCAAGGGTGTTGTATCGGGGGGATGTTGTTGGTGGGATTGCCGTTTCTCCGGATGGACAGCGGCTTGCTTTTGCCGAGATGCTGGTCAGTGGTAATGGTTATGCACAGAGTGATATTTTTATTTTTGATATTGAGACGGGGGGGAAAAGGCGGGTGACTTTTAACGAGAGGGCGAGGGATCCGGATTTTCTTCCGGATTCGGGTGTTATTGTGTATGTATCCAATAAATCAGGGAAAAACGAGTTGGTACTCAGGGATTTATCATCGGGGGAGCGGATTCAGTTGACTGAAAACCGGGAGGGTGTGGTTTATCACCGTCCGCGTGTTTCTCCTGGTGGTGGGCTTGTTGCGGTGGGGGTTTGGCGACCAGGAGGTTATGCCGATGTAGAACTGTTTGATATTAAAAGCGGGTGGATGATTCCGATTACCGCTGACCGGGCGAATGACATTCATCCGGTCTGGTCTAGAACCGGAAAGTTCCTGTTTTTCGTTTCGGACCGGGACGGGTTTTCCAACCTTTACGCCTACGGGGTAGAAAACAGGGTGATCTATCAATGCAGCAATGTGTTCGGTGGTGTTTTTGAGCCGGCGATATCCCGGGATAACCGTAAAATTGTTCTGGTTTCTTGTTTTGCTGATGGCTGTGACCTGAGTCTGATGGATTTGCAGGCAAAAGAGTGGCGGCGGGCAGAGGAGTTCAGGGACCCCGCTCCTGATTCTGTTCCTGTACCGGTAACGGTTAAATCACAACTTTATTATTATACGCCATTGCCAACAATGCTACCCCGGTTCTGGCTGCCGTGGGTTGGTTTTGGTTCAGAGCGAGAGGTTGGGGTATTTACCCTTAACTGGGATGTGTTGCAGTTTCATTATTACTGGTTAGCGGGCGGTTATCGTCTGGATTCCCGGGTGCCTTTTCTGAAGTTTAATTATGAATTTTATCGTTATCGGCCGGTCTTTAGTATTAAAGGGGATTTCAGCCGGGAACGACAGGCAGGACGGTTAGGGGTACGTTTACCGTTTTACGGAAACGATTGGTTTCAGGTATGCGGTGGGGGAGCCAATTTTGTTCAGGAGAGGGCACCCGGACTGGATTTTGATCTGTTCTGGAGATTCAGTAACGCCCGTTCCTATCGTTTTTGTACGGCACCGGTAGAAGGTAGAAGCATCGGGTTAATTATGGATGGTGAGACAAAGGCGGTGTGGGGAGAAAAGAACCGGTTCCGGATTACCAGTTACTGGCTGGAGTATTTCGGGATGCCGCCGGCGGCCTGGAGTTTGAGGACAAAGTTGGTGCTGGGAACCGCACTGGGAGATACATCCCGATTCCACGCCTTTCAGTTTTCCGGTCAGGAGGGGTTGTTAATGGTGCGGGGGTATCCGGGATCGTTGCCCCGGGGGAGGAATGTTTTTGGACTCGGGGTGCAGTTTGAGACGCCGGTATGGTGGATTGAGCGGGGAATGGCAGGAATACCAGTATTTTTCCGCAATATTAACACGACGTTGTTCTGGGATGCAGGATGGGCAGGGGAGCATTTGCGGTTAGATTTAAACAATTGGCGGACCGGCGTTGGTGGAGAAATCAGAGCCCAGTTTTTTCTGTTTCATTATCTGCCGCTTGATGTTAAGATTGGCGCTGGCGTCGGGTTGACGCCCGGAATAGAAAAACAAATTTATTTCCGGTTGGAGAGTCAACTTTTGGATGAGTTGTTAGGAAAGAAACAGTTCCCGGTTATCTACCGGGAGTATTCCGGGCAATAGAAAACCACTGCCAGCTCAGGTACCACAAATCGGGCACTTGGCTTCTATTTTATCCGGGGGCTTGGGATGCTCGTTTTGTTCTAAAGAACCACACTCACAATAGCGGTGATAGAGATAGCACTGGTTGATGTAAGCCTCGCGTGGCGAGATCGCCGGTTCATACCAGAAGAACTCGTACTCCTTCCAGTGGGACTTAATTGCTTCGCGTAGATTGCGTTCTGCCCTCGCCACCACCGCCACCTGCCGGGGGTTTTTTGCCAGACAGTAGACACCGCCAACGCGGTCGGGAACAGAGATATCAACCTGTAACGGTCGGAGAAGATAAGGTCCACGCATATGACCTCCTTAATAAAAAATTTCTACCCCTTAGGGTAGGCTTCTACGACCTGATAATTCGGGTAACCCAAAAACCGCATTCTCACTGCAGTTGTATTTTAAGAGATTTTTTCATTTTGTCAAGAAAGTTGAGACGGTTAATTGACAGTCCCGGCCGGGTCTATAATTATAAGAGCCACAAATTTGTCACAATTCACGTTTTAGTTTCAGCGGTGTTGCTATTAGCCGCGGTATCAAATAGTTACAATATTTATCCTCTCCCGGAGACGGTGGGGGGGACCGTTCCCGGAATAAGGGACCTACCGGGACCGTTGAGTGGTGCTAATTTTAGTTTTAATAACGATGGTGTTTTTTATTTTTCTATGGATATGAGTTAAAATAGGAAGGAGTTGGTTTTAAATAATCTGCTCTGGGTAATGAAGTAGGTTTTAAAATAAAAATCAACTAGAGATTGTTGAATTGATTTGCATTTTGTGGCGACCGGGGTAAAATTGGTTAAGTGGTTAATAAGGAGGAGCAGAATGTGGACGGTTAAGGTTAGCCGTAGCTTCAGTGCAGCACATTTTATTGGCGGGCAGGGGGGGAAGTGCGAAGAATTGCACGGACATAACTATCGGGTAGAGGTTGCAGTGAGCGCCAGAAGGTTGAAGGAACCTGGGATGGTGGTGGATTTTGTTGAACTGCGCCGGCGGCTGGAGAGTATTTTGCCTGACCATCAACTGTTGAATAAAACTTATAATTTTAATCCTACGGCGGAGAATCTCGCCAAACATTTTTTTGATGAGATGGCGAAATTTTATCCGGTGGTCAGGGTTAGCGTCTGGGAGAATGACGAGTGCTGTGCTGAGTATACACCGGATAACTCAGGGGAGAACGAGCGCTCTGAGTAGCGATGGCGCGGTTGCCAAGTGGTGGAGAATGAGGAAGTAACTGCCCGGGGCGGGGAGGTGGATTTTCCTTCCCGGATGGTTGAGTTTTAAAATCAGGCGCCCGGTGGCATCAAAAACGGTAACTGTAGTAGTTCCTGCGGGCAGGTTGAGGTCAGCGGTGGTGATGATGGTTTTATTTTTTCGGGCAACAGGACTCTCGGTGTTGGTAGCGGCAGGATAGAGAATCTGTCCCATTTCCAGTGCCCGGGCGGCATTAACTAAGCCATAACCAAAGTAGTCGTCTTTATTTGGTTGTCCCATATCAATAGCGCTGGCGGCAATTATCGCCCGCACCTGATTTGGGCTTAAACTGGGGAAGCGGGACAAAAGGAGAGCAATAACACCGCTCACCTGTGGGCAGGACATAGATGTTCCCTGGGCTTCAACATACGCGCCACCGGTAGCGGTGGAGTAAATTGCCACACCGGGCGCGACAACCTCCTGTTCCGGGCCGTAATTGGAGAAATAGGCGATGCCGGAGAGTTCGTTGGTGGCACCAACAGCGATGCATTCCGAGAGCCGTGCCGGATAGGAAATGCCGCGATTGCCGTCATTGCCAGCAGCGGCACAGAGAACCGTTCCCCGGGAGAGGGCGTACCGACAGGCTTCAATAAGCGGAGTGGTGGCGGCGTCGCTTGCCAGACTTAAGTTGATTACCCGGGCACCGTGGTCTGTTGCCCAGCGGATTCCCTGAGCAACGTCGGTAATTGTTCCGGAGCCGGAATCGTTAAGCACCCGTACCGCCAGCAACTGAACTTGAGCCCAGCCGGCGATGCCAGTGGCGTTGTCACTTGCCGCGGCAATGATGCCGGCAACATGGGTGCCGTGAAATGCTTCGGGGATGGCGGTGTTGTCGGGTCGGGGGTCGTTGTCGTTGTTGATGAAGTCATAACCCAGTTCGCCCGACCGGAAGTTTGCCGTCAAGTCAGGATGAAAGTACTCAACACCGTTGTCCACCACTGCCACTTTGACATTGCCACCGGTGGTGATATCCCAGGCGCGGTCAGCATACATAACCCATTTATCCCATTGTTTTGTTAGAAACATTGGATCGTTGGGTGTTCGGCAGATCCGGGCCGGAAAGTCCGGTTCAACAAATCTTACTCCGGGCAGAAGGAGTAGTTTTTGCCGGAGGTTTTCTATGTCGGTGGCAGGATGGAGTTCAACAACCAAAAACCGGCCCTCCGAGTGAACGGTGCGGATGGTTCCGCTTTCACCTTTGATTGCGGCAATGATATGCGATTCACCGGTTGGTTCAAAGCCGATGACGAATCTACCAGGAATCGGTCGGGCATTTTCCGGGGCAGTTGGCGTGGTGCTAGCGCAGAAGGAAAATCTGTTTTCTAAAGTTAATGCCTGCTGGATGTCATCAGCGGTGACGGGCGGACAGATCGGCCGGCAGAAAAAGGCGATGAGGAAGAGGAGGATATTCATAGGTTATATTTTCAGGATAAAACGCGCCCAGTAGGTCTGGGTAGCACCGGTGGTGTTGAGAAATACGAGATAGAATGTCCCGGCGGTGGCAAGTGGATAGGTAACGGTTAGTTGGGCGATATTTCTTTCTTCATACAGAGGGGTGTAGTTTTGGCCCTGGCGATATCTGGAAAAATTGGTCTGGTCAAGGATGGAAAATCGGCTGATATTGCCATTGGTTGCGGCACGGGCATCACCGATGATGGTGGCAGCGGAATCGGCGGCGAATTCAACCCAGTAGAAGTAATTGTGGTTGAGTGTGATTTGGCCGTGAAAGATGTTTTTCCCGGTGAGTTCAAAGACCTGGACATTAACGGTGTCGCTGGAGCCTTTGTTGCCGGCAAGGTCGGTGGCGATGCAGAAAAGGCGGTGCCAGGAGCCGGCGGGCAGCGGTTCGGTATTCCAGGAGGCTGTTGCCGGTGAAGAGGTGTCGGTGGCGATAAGGACCCCATCTACGTAGAAATCAACTGTGGCAATGCCAAGTGAGTCAAACGCCTCGGCTTCAATCTGGACGACGCCGCTTACAAATGCCGAGTCCGCTGGTGAGCGGATAAAACAGGTGGGTGGCGTTTGGTCCAATTGCAATAAAAGATCGCAACCGGCAGTCAACAGTAGAAAGGGAAGGAGCAGTTTAAATTTCATATTCTTCCCCTTTCTGCGGGATGATAACCTCCGGGATTTTCATTTCCTGCAGTCCTTCGGCAAGTGCGCTGGCAGCCTCTGGTTCAGCATGGACGATGAATACCTTTTTCAGCCGGTGGCGACGGATGTTGCGCACGTATTCCAGGAGGTCGTTACGGTCGGCATGGGCGCTGAACTCATCCATTACCATTACCTCGGCGCGCAGTTCGTGTTCGTCGCCCAGTATTTTGACCACCGGTTGGCGTTCGGCAATTTTCCTTCCCAGAGTGTGTTGAGCCTGAAAGGATACGATGAGAATGAGGTTGCGGCTGTCGCCGATAGCGTGTTTCAGGTGATGGAGCACCCTGCCCGCTTCACACATCCCTGATGGGGAGATAACGATTAGCGGTTCCTCCATATGGTTGAGTCGTTTTGAGTCTTCGGCACGGTCAATGTAACGAAGGTTGGGAAAGTCAAATGGCCCGGCACCAGCGGCGAGTAATTTTCGGGTTTCTTCGTCAAAATAACCGGAGCTGTTGCGGTAAACTTCGGTTACCCGGGTGGCGAGCGGGCTATCAACAAACACCGGAACATCAGGGATTGCTTTCTGCTGGTGGAGGAGTTTTAGGTGATATACGATTTCCTGGGCTCGCTCTACGGCAAAGGCGGGGATGATAATTCTGCCGCCGCGGGCGAAAACGCGGTTGATAACCGCCGCTAGCCGGTTACCGATGTCGTGATAATCGCCGTGGAGCCGGTTGCCGTAGGTGGCTTCAATTATCAGGTAGTCGGTTTCGTCAATCTGGACCGGGTCGCGGATAATGGGAAGTCTTTTTCTACCCAGGTCGCCGGTGAATAGGATGCGTTTACCTTCGGCGGTGATATCAATGAGTGCGGAGCCGAGGATGTGGCCGGCGTCATGGAAAAAAAGGTCAAACGGTCCGATAGAGATCTTCTGGGCATAATTAACCCCGTTTAAGTACCGCAGGGTTCGTTCGGCATCGGCGCTGGTATAGATCGGTTCTTTAGGTGGTTCACCGTTTTCCCGGCGTTTTTTATTGATGAACTTAATGTCGTCTTCCTGAATTTTTGCCGCATCAAGGAGGAGAAGACGGGCAATGGCAACCGATGGTTTCGTCATCATTATCGGTCCCCGGAAGCCGTTTTTTACCAGATTGGGCAGGTTGCCGATGTGGTCAATGTGGGCGTGGCTTATCGCACACCAGTCAATGGCAGTAGCCGAAAACGGAAGATGGCGATTAATTTCTTCGGCTTCGGCACGGTGCCCCTGGAAGAGTCCACATTCCAGAAGCAACTGCTGCCGGCCGGCGTGGATAATGTGCTGGGAACCGGTAACCGTGCCGACACCACCCCAGAATTGAATTTTCACTTGGTTAAGCCCCGAACGGTGCGCATGTTCATTCGGTCCTCTTTTATGCCGGTGCGCGGGGTTTCCATTATCGCCGGCAGGTGTTTGATTAGCGGATGATTGACAATTTCGCGGAAACCATTTATGCCGATTTCTCCTTTGCCGATGTGCCAGTGACGGTCCACCCGGGAACCGAATTTGGTTTTGGAGTCGTTGAGGTGAATGAGATAGAGCTTGCCAAAGCCGATCGCCCGGTCAAACTCCCGGAGAGTCTGGTCAATTACTTCCCGGGTGCGCCAGTCGTAGCCGGCGGCAAAGGAGTGGGCGGTATCAAGGGTTACCCCCAAGCGGTCCTGTTCTTCCACCTGGTCAATAATTTCGGCAATCTGTTCAAAGCGGTAGCCGATCTCCGAGCCCATTCCCGCGGTGTTTTCCAGCAGGAGTTTTACCCGGTTCGGTACCGTTGCAAAGATGCGATTGATATTTTCTGCCACCCGGCGCTGGGCGATGGTCTCATCAGTTCCCATCGTCTTGCCGACATGGATAACCAGGAATTCAATGCCCAGTTTATCACAGCGACGCAGTTCTTCTGCGATAGTTTCCCCGGAGCGTTTTTTAAGGGTAGGGTCGGTGGCGGCAAGATTGGGTAGGTATGGAGCATGGGCAAATACCGGGGCAATTCCCGATTCCCAAATGTCTTTTTTGAACTTTTCTACATCTTCCTCATCAAGTTCACTAGCGCTCCAACCCCGGGGCGTGCGAGTAAAGAGCTGAATGCTTTCACATCCCAGGGCTTCGGCTCTTTCCCGGACCCGGGCAAAACCACCGGCGATGGAAATGTGGAAACCGAATCGCATTTGTAGTGTTAATCTTAACATTCCCTGGGATTGAGTCAAGACAGCCACGCTGAGAAGCCGGGCAATCAGCAATTTGGTGCTTGCATTGCCGGTAAAGGTAGGTTAAACTTTAGTCGGCTAATGCGGCAGAGAGATCATTTAGGTTTTATTTTTATAGCGGTGTTTTTTATTTTTTTGGCCACAGGCCATCCTTTAACATTTGAAAGAAATTATGGCGGGAGAGCTAATGAAACCGGTATCGGTGTTATGTCCAGTGATGACGGCGGTTTTCTTGTTGTCGGCTATGCCGAATCCATTCCTGGTTTTGGAGCGGCAGTGTTGGTGAAAACTGATAGTAATGGCTATCTCCAGTGGCAGAGGTTTATTGAGGATTCGACCGGGATGGTGATATTAAACACGGCGATTAAAACGGCGGAGAACGGGTTTGTTTTAGCCGGACAGAAGCAGACCGTAAACGGCGACTGGAATATATTTGTGGAAGAGATTGACGCCGCCGGCGGCGCTGTCTGGCAGCGCACATTCGGTTCCACCGCTGACGATCGGGCAATGGCGATTTGCAAAACCAGTGACGGCGGCTGGTTGGTGATGGGGAATACCCTGGAATCGGGGGGGTATGATATCTTTCTTGTCCGTCTGGACGAGCGGGGTGAAGAGGTGTGGTCAAGGATTGTCGGTAGTTCTGAGACCGATCTGGGGTACGCGGTTACAGAAACGCGGGACGGCGGTTTTGTGATTGCTGGCGTGACTTATTCTCCTGGCGTCCGTTTCTCCGATGTTCTGATCGGTAAGGTGGATTACTGGGGGCAAGTGGTCTGGTGGCGCCGGTTCGGTGATTCACTGTGGGATGAGGCGCGAACGATAGTAACGGACACCGGTGCGGGGTTTGTTATCGCGGGATTTTCCAGTGCTGAAAACGGTGATATGGATGCCACCGTCTGGCGGGTTGATTCTAACGGTAATAGACATTGGTCTCAGCGGTTAAGCCGACCGGGACACGACCGCGTCTACGGTTTATTGAACGTAGCTGATGGGTTTTTGCTCATCGGAGAAAGCTATCAAGAGAATGGTGAGGCGGACCTCTGTTTGTTCCGGATTACCGGTGATGGTCAGTTGTTGTGGCAGCGATTTTATGGCGGCGAAGGGTATGATTGTGGTTTCCTGGGATTGGTACTGGTTGACGGCGGTTTTGTAATCAGCGGCAGGACCTGGGTGAACGACAACAATCGCTTTGATATCTATCTACTCCGGACCGATTCCCTTGGTGCCATCGGTATGAAAGAGCGTTGCCGCGGGGTAGGTTGTCGCCGGCATTGGGGAGTATTTCCCAATCCATTTCGTACCCGGGTTATGATAGAATCGGAACGGATTCGGCAAGAGATAAAGGTATTGGACCAGGCCGGTGTTTTGGTTAACTGCCTGCAAATAAACGGAGGCAGGGGGGGATGGGACGGCAGAAATTTCAGGGGGGAGGTGGTGCCGGCAGGTGTTTATATCTTTATGTCCTCCGCAGGTCAGCGAATAAAGGTGGTTAAAAATAAATAAGTAAACAGGAGGGGCGATGCGGTGTTTGATTACCGGTGCCGGTGGGCTTCTGGGTTCTGAGCTGGCGCAATTTTTAAGGGAAAAAGGGGAGACGGTAATTGAGTGGGACCTGCCCGAGGCCGATGTTACCGTAGTGGAAAAGACGATTACGGGGATCCATCAGGTTAAACCGGATCTCATTTTTCACCTTGCCGCGTGGACCGATGTTGATGGGTGTGAACGGGAGCCGGCGCGGGCACTTACGGTTAATTTTCACGGGACCTGGGCGGTTGCCCTCGGAGCGGCCGAGCTGGGATGTAAAATTGTTTATATCTCCACCGATTATGTATTTGACGGTAAGAGTAAACGTCCGTATCGGGAAGACGATGCCGCCAGACCTTTGTCGGTTTATGGACGAACAAAGTTTATGGGAGAACAGGCGGTAGTACGGAGTTGCCAGCGCTGGTTTATTGTCCGTACCAGCTGGCTTTTTGGCCGCTATGGGGAAAATTTTGTTGATACCATATGCCGGCAGGGAAAGAAAGAAAAAGTCATCCGGGTGGTGAACGACCAGATTGGTTCGCCCACCTATGCTCGGGATCTGTGTCCGGCGCTCTGGGAGATTGCGTGGTCTGAGAAGTTCGGTGTTTATCATCTCTCCAATTCCGGACAGTGTTCCTGGTTTGATTTTGCCCGGGAGATTGTTAAAGTCTGTCAGTTGAACTGTGAGGTAATACCGATTACTACAGAGGAATGCGGGCGCCTGGCACCAAGACCAAAGTATTCGGTTTTGGACAATAGAAATTACCGGCAGCGGTTCCGGAAGACATTACGGCCATGGCCGGAGGCATTGAGGAGTTATCTGGATGAGATATCGGCAACCAAAACTGGCGGTTGATTGCATTGTTTTAGTTGACAATAAGGTAGTTCTGATTGAGCGAAAAAACGAGCCCCGGGGGTGGGCGTTGCCTGGTGGGTTTGTTAATTATGGGGAAACGGTGGAGGCGGCGGTGCGGCGGGAGGTAAAGGAGGAGACCGGGCTGGAACTTGTTGATTTAAGGCAGTTTCGTGTTTATTCCGAGCCGGAACGAGATCCCCGCTGGCATTGTGTGTCAGTTGTGTTCGTTGCCCGGGGGATAGGAGAACTCAGGGCAGGTGATGATGCCGGTAGGGTTAAACTGGTAGAATGGGATAAAGTTAAAGCCGAGGAGTTGGTTTTTGACCACGCCCGGATCATTGATGATTTTCGGACTGGTCAGGAAGTTAATCGGGGTAAGCGTTGATCTGCTTTGCCCACTTGGCGTTTGCTTCCCGCCGGGTTTTGTCATTGGCGGGTAATGTTAATGGGCGTCCCCGGGCATCAATTATTACTCCGGATAAACCGCCTTCAACTTTTGCCTCTAATGTTTTCCCGGAACCGGCGCCGACATCAAATCCCCTTTCCGGGGTGATTATTGCTCGGGCAGTTTCACCAACCGGCAGTGGCAGGCATTTAATATCGCCGTAATTTACCTGGGCGGTAATTTCCTCGCCGTTATTTTTAATTACTTTAACTGTAACACAGGGGCGGTCTTCCTTTCCCTGTCCGGCCGGGGCGATACTGGTTCCCAGATGAATCAGGCAGTCCTTTTCAAATACCTCCTGCGCCGCTTCCGGATGGACCTCAGTTAATACGCCGAGGTGGGGCATCATAAATATTGAGTCCACGGTAAGGCGGGTGACTCCCTCCGGTTGGAAGGCGTCAAGGAGCATCAGCGCTGCCTGAGCCCGACGCGGAGCATGAGAGAGGGCACCACCCGAACCGACAACGAGATTCAATTCCATCATATTGACCAGGGTTTCACCGGTCCGGGCCTGGGCGAAGGCATCGGAGATCGTTCGTTCCTGCTGGATTCCTTTCAGTCCTACCGCCATGGATTTATGATGTTCAAGAGCCAACCGCAATGCTTCTCGGGCAATTGCCTGTTCCAGTTTTAATTCTTCCAGAGTAGAGGGAATTGTGGTGGGACGGATCATTTTGTTGCGGATGCGATTGCGCACCTCCTGGGCCGGAATTTCAATCGGTAACCAGCGGATGATGTTTTCTTCTCCGGCTTCGGCAAGGACATTGGAAATGGAATAGGACATTCCGAGATTGGCCGATACAGTGCGATTAAATATGTCTTGGAATACGCTGAAGACATCGGTGGTGGCACCGCCAATGTCAACCCCCAGTACCGCGATTTTTTGGGTTTTGCCGATGTTTTCAATCAGTAGGCCAACAGCCCCGGGGGTGGGCATAATGGGGACGTCGGTCCATTCCATAAGTTTTTTATATCCGGGTGCGTGGGCCATCACGTGTTCCATAAACAGGTCGTGGATTTTGTGCCGGGCAGGACCGAGATTTTCTCTTTCCAGAACCGGGCGGATGTTTTCTACGATTACCAGACTGGTTTTATCCCGGAGCGTTTTCAGCACCAGTTCCCGGGCATCCCGGTTGCCGGCGTAGATGACCGGCAGGTTATAGCCAATGCCGAATCTCGGTTTTGGGTCGGCGGCGGCAATGAGTTCGGCGAGTTCAACAACATGGGAGATGGTGCCGCCGTCCACACCGCCGGAGAGCAGAATCATATCCGGTCGCAGGGTCCGGATTCTTTCAATTTTCTCATGGGGAAGTCGGCCGTCGTTGGAGGCAATTACATCCATTACAATGGCGCCGGCGCCCAGGGCAGCCCGGGCGGCGCTTTCTCCGGTCATCGTTAAGACGACGCCGGCGACCATCATCTGTAGTCCGCCGCCGGCCGAGGAGGTGGAGATATAAATGTCGGTTCCTTCTTTTTCACCGGCGCGGGGTTTAAATATGCCGTCGCCTCGGACCAGTTTGACGCCGGATAGTTCCTCTACTTCCATTACTGAATTCAGTACCCCCTTGGTAACGTCTTCAAATGGCGCCTCAACAGTTGTAGGTGCTTCACCCCGGACGATTAACCGGTACTCGTTTCCCCGTTTCTCAATTAGAATTGCCTTGGTGGTTGTTGAGCCACAGTCGGTGGCAAGAATACGGGTAATTTTTTCTTTTTCAATCTTTGTTTTTTCCATGGTTACCTTCCTTTGAGAGAGTTTTTTGAGGTGTTCCTCGGCGTTCTTCCTCTAATTGTTCAATGGTTTGAATTAGCAGCTCAATGTTGCTTCTTTCTTCTAGCAGGGCGGCGATTTCTTCATACTGGTGGAAAGGAAACAGGGCGGTGATGATGGGCTGGAAGAAGACCATCAGTTGTGAGCCGACAAAGGAAAGGGGTTTGGTTGATTCCAATAGGACAATGGCGATTGGCGTCAGCCGCAATTCAACAGTTTTGCGGGCAATTTTGGTCAGTATTTCATTCCGTCGTTCCGGGGAGATGTCGGTGGAGAACATTACTCTTGGTAATTGACGTCCAGCTGCCGGGAGGCGCGGGCTTCGTCCAGACGGCGGACCGGTGTTGTCAGCGGTGCCTGGCGGAGGGTGTCGGGATCCGTTTGCGCCTCGGCGGCGATTGCCTTCATCGCCCCAATAAAGGCGTCCAATACCTCTTTTGATTCTGTTTCCGTTGGTTCGATCATTAGCGCTTCGGGGACAATCAGCGGGAAGTAGACCGTTGGGGCGTGGAAGCCGTAGTCAAGCAGTCTTTTGGCGACATCAAGGGTTTTAACACCGAACTGCTTCAGATTGCTGCCGGAAAACACCACTTCGTGGAGAGAACGATTGGTATAGGGGAGTTCGTATACCCCCTCGAGATTTTTTCGGACGTAGTTGGCATTGAGGACAGCGCATTCAGCAACGTCTTTCAGTCCGGCGGCACCGAGCATCCGGATATAGGTATAGGCGCGAACCAGGACGCTAAACTGGCCGTTGGTGGCGAGAACGCGGCCGATTGAGTTGGGCAGGTCGTAATCCAGCCAGTATCTGCCGTCAGTAAATCGCACAACCGGCTTGGGTAGAAATGGGGCGAGGTGCTTTTTAACCACGACGGGACCGGCACCCGGTCCGCCACCACCGTGGGGGGTGGAGAAGGTTTTGTGGAGGTTGATGTGCATCAGGTCAAAGCCGGCATCACCGGGACGGTGGATTCCCACGTAGGCGTTGAGGTTGGCGCCATCCAGATAGACGAGCGCACCCTGACGGTGCATAATTGCGCAGACTTTTGCTATCTCCGACTCAAAAAGACCCAGGGTATTCGGATTGGTGACCATCAGGCAGGCGACATTTTCAGAACAGCAGCGCTGGAGTTCTTGGAGGTCAATCAGTCCGGCGGCGTTTGATTTTATTTGGACAGCCTGGAAACCAGCCAGAGTAACCGATGCCGGATTGGTGCCATGAGCCGAGTCCGGGACCAGAACCACGGTCCGATGCTCGCCTTTTTGGGCGAAGTATTTGCGCACCATTAGGATACCGGTGAGTTCGCCGTGAGCACCTGCTGCTGGCTGAAGTGTTACCGCATCAAATCCGGTAATTTCTTTTAAATACTCGCCGAGTTCATACATTAACTGCAGGGCACCTTGAACGAGATTTTCTGATGCCAGGGGATGGATGTTGACAAATCCCGGTAAACGGCAGATCTGTTCGTTGACCTTGGGATTGTATTTCATCGTGCAGGAACCGAGCGGATAGAACCCTTTGTCCACATGGTGGTTTAAAACCGACAGCCGGACGAAGTGGCGGACAATATCAATCTCAGCGAGTTCTGGCAGCCGATTATCCGGGCGGTATTCTGTTCCTAAATAGGCGGTTAAATCAACCGCCGGGACATCGGGTTCGGGCAGGGACCAAGCCCGACGACCGGGACGGGAAAATTCAAATAGTAGTTTTTCTGTGCTCATATTTTATTTCTTCTGACTTTTAATAAAACAGGCAATGGAACGGTCATAGCTGCGTTCCGCCTCCGGGGGAAACAGACAGCCGGGTAGTTCACCGTTCCGGCGGTGATAGGCGATGCATTCGCAGCATTTCCCTTTACGCGAACAGGGCTCATAGGTGCAGGTGCAGGAACGACGGTTTCTGTCAACGGTACATTCCATAATTAAGAGAGAGCTGTTTTTAGCAACTCCTGATAACGGTCAAGTTCTGTCCGGGTTCTTTTCTCGGTTACCGCCACCAGGAGCCAGTTCTGCCAGTCGGGGTTGAATGTCCCGAGGTCAACGCCGGGCATAATGCCACGCGCGATACCGATCTGGATTATCTTTGCCGCCGGCAGGGGCGTCTTCACCACAAACTCCTTAAAGAAACGATGCCGGGTTTGTGGTTCAACCCCTGGTATCCGGGAAATGGCTTCGGCAAGATAATTTGCCCGGGTCAGGCATTGCGTGGCCACCGCTTTGATTCCTTCCCGTCCCAGCCAAGCGAGATAGACCGTCGCCGCCAGGGCGCAGAGGGCTTGATTGGTGCAGATATTGGAGGTGGCACGTTCCCGGCGAATGTGCTGCTCCCGGGTTTGTAATGCCAGGACATAGCCAGTTTGTCCGTTGGCATCAACGGTGCGGGCGGCGATGCGTCCGGGCATGTGGCGAATGAACTTCTTTTTGGCGGTAAGGATGCCAAGATAGGGGCCGCCAAAGGCGAGCGGAAGTCCCAGACTTTGTCCTTCTGCTACCGCGATGTCTGCATCATAAGTACCCGGCGGGCGAATTATTCCGAGCGAGATCGGGTCAACTGCCACGACCAGCAGGGCACCAGCGCTGTGGGTGATACGGGCAATTTCGGTAACCGGTTCAAGATAGCCGAAGAAATTAGGATGCTGGACAATTACCGCGGCGGTTTCGCTGTCTACTGTGTTTTTTAGATGGGCGGGGTCGGTGACCAAATCGGCTATCGGGAGTTGCAACAGCGGGACATTCAGACCCCAGGAATAGGTGGCTATTACCTCCTGATAACGGGGGTTAATTGTGCCGGCAAGGATCACCTTTTTTCTACCGGTAATGTCCCGTGCCATATGGACCGTTTCCGCGAGGGCGGAGGCGCCGTCATACATGGAGGCGTTGGCAACCTCCATTTCCAGTAACCGGCAGATCAGGGACTGAAACTCGTAAATTGCTTGGAGGGTGCCCTGACTTACTTCTGCCTGGTAGGGGGTGTAGGCGGTGTAAAATTCGGGTCGGGAGACAATGGTGTCAATTACCGCCGGTCGGTAGTGGTCATAGGCACCGGCGCCGGCAAAGCAGACGAGCCGGTCGGTACCGACGTTTTTTTCTGCCTGCCGAGTGAGTTCCAGAATTACCCCGGGTTCTGATAGTGGCGGCGGAAGCCGCAGCTCCCCTTTAAGTTTTAACTCGTCGGGAATGGTGTCAAATAGTTCGGCGGTATTTTTTATTCCGATGCTTTCCAGCATCTGTTGTTTGTCTTCCTGGGTGTGGGGGGTAAAGCCGGGGGTGCCTTCTGAATTGCTCATTTAATGGTGCTCCGATTTTTTGACCAGTTCGGCATAGGCGTTGGCGTCAAGCAGACCGGCGATTTCATCTGGATTGGTTATCCGGATGCGGCAGAGCCAGCCTTTTCCGTAAGGGTCGCGGTTAACAGTTGCCGGGGCCTCTCCTTCTGCTTTGTTAATTTCCGGGTTTGCTTGTATGACTTCGCCGGATAAAGGGGCATAGATGTCGGCGGTGGCTTTGACCGCTTCAATAAAACCAATGGGGTCGTTCTGTTTTACTGTTTTGCCCACGGTGTTTATTTCTACGTAGACGATATCGGAGAGTTCGCGCTGGGCGAAATCGGTTATTCCTATTGTGGCGTTATTGTCTTCAATTTTTACCCATTCGTGGGTTTTTGTGTATTTCCGGTCCGTCGGAATCGTTGCCATTGTGCCTCCTTATTTTCTTGAGCCGTTCTTGTAAAATGGCGGATTCACCACCACCGCCTTTTTTCTGCTGCCGCGGATTTCAATTGCCAGTTCGGTGCCCACCTTTGCCATTCCCCGGGCAACATAGGCGATGGCAATCCCTTTGTTGAGTGAAGGGGAAAGGGTTCCCGAGGTTACGGTGCCGACCTGTTGGTCAGCGGCAAATACCGGTAGGTGCGGTCGGGGAATGCCCGGCTCAAGCATCTCCAGACACACCAGCCGGCGCTGGGGTTTTTCCTCGGCGATGCGTTTGAGTGCTTCCACTCCGATGAAACCACCGGGCTTGTCCAGTTTTACTACAAAATTCAGTCCGGCTTCAACCGGATTGGTGGTCTGGTCAATGTCGTTACCATAAAGGCAGTATTTCATTTCCAGGCGCAGGGTGTCCCGGGCACCGAGTCCGATCGGTTCAATGTCAAACTCCTTGCCCGCGGTCATTAGTTCGTCCCAGACTTTAAGCGCCTGGTCGGCAGACAGGTATAGTTCAAATCCATCTTCACCGGTATAGCCGGTTCGGGAAATCAGGGTGTCAACACCGGCAACCTTTCCCGGTGCCGCCCAGTAAAACCCGATTTCGGAGAGATTAATAGAGCAGATCTTTTGTAAACAGGGCTCGGCTTTCGGTCCCTGGACGGCAAGCTGGGCGACCGTATCGGTGACATTGTTGAGCGTTATGTCGCCCCGCATGTGTTCCTGGAGCCAAGCGGTATCCTTGGCGTTGTTGGCACCGTTCACTACGAGCAGGAAATGGTCCTCCAGGCGGTAAACCACCAGGTCGTCAACAATACCGCCGTCGGGATAGCAGAGTACCGAGTACTGGGCTTGATAGACCGCCAGTTTTGCCGCGTCGTTCGTGGTCATGAAGTTGATAAAATTAAGCGCATCCTTTCCCGCTATTTTTATTCTGCCCATATGGGAGACATCAAATACACCCACGGTTGTCCGCACCCGGTGGTGCTCAGGTATGATGCCCCGGAACTGTACGGGAAGCGAGTACCCGGCGAACTCTACCATTTTACCACCCGCCGCGATATGACGCGGATAAAACGGGGTAGTTTTTAGCATAGATTAGAATGATAGCGACAAATAAAATAATAGTCAATATTGGTGTGTAACCCTCTCTGTAAATGGTTGAACAGTTTGTCGCGGGAATACAGCCAGAATCGGGTTGGGCGTTAGCCAGCGGTTTTTCTTTCGTGCCGGGTATGTCAAGAGAAACGCAAAGAAATGGAGAACCGCATCGCCTGGCACACCCGAAAACCATTGCCAGATAAAAGCTAAAACCGGTTTATAGAAAAGGCGCCGGGTAAATTTGATCGGCTCGCCGGGGAATAATCCCGGGGGTGGGGTCTGAAATTTCACCGCTTTTTTATAACCATTTGATTTTCAAAAGCATAAACGATTGAAAGGTGTCTGATATTTTTCTACTTATAAGTAGAATTTTTCTGCCGCAAAGAGATTGAATCTGTCCGGGAATTTGATGCCGGTCTGCAATTTTCCTTGTTGTTTCCGGAGTTGCCAAGCGGTGATGGTTGAATATAATTGAGCGATATGATCGAGTCCGAGGAGAACGATAAGGAGTTGTTGCGGTCGTGGTTTGAGCGTCCGGTAGTGTTGATTCCGCTGGTTATAGCGCTACTTTCGGTGCTGGCTCTGGCGGTGATGGTGGTGATGAGGAACATCAACCGGGTGCAGATTGGTCCGAGTCCATTAGTTATTTCTCCCGTTCCGGTTGACACGACAATGAGCCGGGTGCGGCGGCAGTTGCACAGGGGTATTACCAGGTTAGAGCGCCGGCTCTATGGTTACCGGGATAAGGTGCCGGAACTTACTTCAGAGCAGAAAGATTTTTTTCAATCTTGTAGTCTTGGGCTGGTGGAGTTGCGGGAAAGGTTTGCCGCGGTAGAAAGCGCCCGGGGATACCAGGAACGGAAGGAACGGTTTACCGATGCGCGGAAGTTTTATTCCCAGTTGCGGGAGCGGGTGAACCGGTTTGTGCGTTTGGTGGATTCACTTATCACCCCGGCGATGCTGGATTCGCTGGACGAAGAGTTCCAGAAGTTTGTCAGTGAATAGTGGGGGATAGTGGTCTGGCGGATTGAGATTCAGAAACGGGGTTTTGATCCAGAGGCAAAGGGTTTAGAGGTTGATGCCCGGGATATGGGGTTGAAGGGCGTCGGGCCGGTGCGGATTATCAGGCTTTGGTTTCTGGAAGGGGAACTGGCGTTGGCTGATGTCCAGCGGATTGCCCAGGAGTTGCTCAGCGATCCGGTAGGGGAAATGTGGCGGGTGGTGGCGCTTGAGGAGGGGGTGTTGAAACCCGGTGCCGGTTTTGAGGTGCTTTACAATCCAGGGGTGATGGACCCCAGCGTGCAGAGTGTTCTCCGGGCGCTGGAGGATATGGGTTTTAGGGGCTGTCAGGTGAGGAGCGGTCGGGTATTC
>FMSI01006875.1_pt1 | contig 45485 bp, 41 predicted proteins | sample 1504471 | NCBI WGS metagenome assembly FMSI01 (sample SAMEA4475357, study PRJEB15587) | soil metagenome | biome: Soil; feature: Field | place: India | collected 2015-03-11 | depth 0 m
CACGACCCGAAAAAATACTTTCAAACGGCCATTCAGGGGGCAGACTGAACTAAACGTCCCGCAAGCGCGGGACATTGGAGACCTGGCCGGTTCGGTGTAGGGTAGGGGACAGTGCTCAGTTGTTATTGTGTACGGGCTACTAGCCTGTGTGTGTTGAACCGAGTGCGAGAGGTTTTGCAAGATACGCGTCTATCTGCAAGGAAAAGTCGGGGGCATGCACCCGTGCATGTGGATAAGTCACTTTAACTGACCATGCTAGAAGACCGTCACGATGGTAAAGATTTCTGTGACACTTCCGGGCGGGCTGTGTCGCCGGTGTCGAAGCCCAGCCTGAGCTATGCGGTGCGCAGTTGTAGAATCGCGCAGGGCATGTCGTGGGGTAGGTTCTACTTGTGGAGCAGTAAAATCCGATTTGCAGTGTCGTATGCAAGGTGTGTGCTTGAAGCAGTAAACGTCCAGGTGCGAGTACTCAGGCTTTCAGTGGGGCTCATCGTGATCGAAGTGCTGTCTGCGCTGAAGCCACTTGAACTATGTGTGGGGTTATTGGGCACCTACACCTTACGGGCTGGTGAAGCTTTTCGCCCGGCAACAGCCGAACGTAAAGTCCGGCTGTGTTGCGGGGTAACGTTGTGCACTTGCCGATGCTCAGCTTAGGGGTTGTTACTGTGGTATGGCCGCAGCGCTACGAGTTCACAAGCGCAAGACGGAAGCGTGCATACAGCGCGGTTTGCAATTCGAAATCCAAAAAATTGTTTCAGTCCTGCCCGAACATGACCGATTTACGGTAGGTGGGATAAACGGAGAGGTCTTTGATTTGGAGAGTGTAAAAGTTGGTGCGGCCATTTCGTGCTGATAGTTCGCGCATAGTGGCATTGACGCATTTGACCATGTTTGACCAGAGCACGTCGTTTGCGGGCAGGTCCCAAAGGTTAGCGAAGACAAGTGACGAACCGATACAGCCCATAAGACAACATTCGTCGCCGAGCAGCATGAAGAACGGTGAGCCGCTATCCCCGCCCATGACTCTACCGCAGCCCCATCCTTTGAGTATGTGGTTTAAGGAGTCGAGTTGTGTAGCTGACTCGCCATATACGTTTGTTGTGGCCGGTTTGGGCGGGTGCATGCCGAGGCTAAGAAGATCGTTTACCCAGGGTTGTCTGTGTTGACAGTTGAAAACAATAATAGGTAACCGGACCTCCCTGTTGCTGGAGTAAAAGAACGCGTCGAATTTAGTCCACCAATTAGACGGCATGATTTTGATGACTTCGACCGATGGCGGCAAGGGCGCGTCCAGAAGCGCCACGTAGTAGTCGTATCTGGGTGCAGCAGCCCACATATTGGATGTACCGTTCGGCGGGTCAAATACGTATGGGAAATTTGTCCGGTTCCCATTGAAATAATCTGCGATGCGTCTGAAGACAGGTACGTTATTTGTGTCGAGGAACACCACCCACCAGTTTGATCTGAACCCCATGTGGCCTGCGCTTAAGATGTGCTCGGGCGAAACCGCAATTCCGGCACCCTGGTAAGTTGTGCCGCCGCCGTAACTGTGGTCGGTCATTGCCGGGTACAGGTTTGTGCCTGCATCGTTCCAGATTGAATACGCTGACCAACCATGAAAACTGGCCAGGTAAAAATTTGTGTTGTGAACCCATCTGCGTTTGGTCGGGTCCCAGATGATCCGTTGTGAACTGATGCTTTTCTCTGTGAGATTTGTCTTGCTCAACACATTGGTCCATGTGGTGAACGCCAACGACCCCGGTCTGAACTGCCATGTGCCATCCGGCAAGTTGACCAGGTCAAATGGCTTGGGGCCGCGGGTTGTGTTGGTTTCGGCTGTTGCTACGAGCTGGCTGGTGCTTTGCTTGGGTTGGTTTGTTGCAGCAGCTGCTACAGCAGTTGATGCGTGCGCGGTAACGTCTGTTGGTTGTGTAAGTGGTGGCACTGCTGAATCTGGCTGGGTTTTGCATGCTTTCAAACCCATGAGTGCAGCGGTGCAAATCAAAGCCAAGGCTGTGCCGGCGGTTTTCATCCTGGTGCATTAGTGGGCGGCTATTTTTTCCGATGGCACTAAAATACACAGCGGCTAATGCTGAATCAAAATAAATCCGGCACAAACCGAGTACACATCCGGCAAATCCGTGTCGAGTTGTGTGTTGTCAGGTCTGAATGCGTTCCGGATAAGCGGGTCATTCAGTTGGGAGTGAGCAACCAGAACTTATGCGGGTTTTAATTTGTGAAAAAGCAGGTACCGCTTGCGTTGCAGTCCACAAAAGTCAAACTTGTGTCTCCGGCCTATGCCCGCATATAAGCACTGTCCATCAAAAGTGCTGTTCAAACGTCTGCATTTCAGGAGGTAAAGCGTGGATGGTAGGTCGCCAGGACAAAACTGTTTTTGCACCCACAAGGCCATGCATGCCTACCATGTGCACGTTTTTGGTAGAAACACCTCGCCGCGTGTGCCCGTGCAGGCACAGCGGCATCCAGACAATGTGCAAGTTCCGTGAATGGTTGTGTGGAATGAACATTCCTCAGACACAAGTATTTGTCCAAGCCATCACCGACTTACGCAGCAGCGGAAAGTGGTTTTGCTGATGAACCGTTCCGGAACCAATTTGACGCAGGGAAACATTACGCGCATTTTTGTGTGGTTTTGAAATGCCCGAGAAACGGCCTTGTGAATACGGCAACGAAAAAGATTTTGGTTTTGGGGTTGGGTAACGACATCATGCGTGACGACGCAGTTGGCCTGCATGTGGTCCGGCAGGTTCGCCAACGTTTACCCGAAGGTTTATGTGTCGAGGTGCGTGAATCAACCGAGATGGGACTTGCGTTGTTGGACTATGTAACCGGATTTGACGAACTTGTGATAGTTGATGCTGTGCAAACCGGCACGGCCCAGCCTGGCACAGTGCATGTTTTCGATCCGGCAGATTTTAAACCTGCGCGTCTTGTTTCACCGCATCTGGTTGGTGTGAGCGAAATGTTGGCGTTAGGCCAAGCCATTGGTCTTGCGATGCCACAGCGTGTGACAATATATGGGATTGAAGTAGCTGACCTGTTTACAGTTGACACACGATTGACAGCTGATTTGCAACGTGCATTACCGGCAATAGTCGAACGCGTGACGGCTGGTGTACTGGATCTGGCGACGGCAGCTAATCTGCATCCTCAACATGCAGTGCAGAAATCGGGACAAGCGCCGGAGCCACCCCAGCCAGGCATTTGAGGAATGGAAACGGCTTTTCAAGCAGTTCGTCTAAGGGTAGTTGTGCGCGGCGCTGTACAAGGTGTCGGGTTCAGGCCGTTTGTATATCGGTTAGCGACCGAGCTGGGGGTAACAGGTTGGGTCAGTAACTCAGTTCAGGGTGTGTGGATCGAGTTGGAAGGGCAAAAGGATGCGCTTGAGAAATTTGTTGCCCGACTCGAAAGCGATAAACCACCACGCAGCTACATCCAAAGCCTCGAAATGACCTGGCTTGATGCAGTTGGTTACAATTCGTTTGATATTCGCGAAAGCAGCGCCGCAGGCATGAAAACTGCGCTTGTGTTACCCGACATAGCGACCTGCCGAGATTGCGTACGCGAGATTTTCGATCCCATGAACCGGAGGTACCGTTACCCGTTCACCAATTGCACAAACTGCGGCCCGCGGTTCAGCATTATCGAAGCGTTGCCGTACGACCGGCCGAACACGTCAATGAAAATGTTCCGGATGTGCGCTGCTTGCCAAGCCGAGTACGATAACCCGTTAGACAGACGATTTCATGCACAACCAAATGCATGTCCTGAATGCGGTCCGCACACCGAATTATGGGACCGCACAGGCGCAGTACTTGCCACTCACTACGAGGCTTTGCTTGCCGCCGCAGAAGCAATCCGAGCCGGTCAAATCGTGGCTGTCAAAGGGCTTGGCGGGTTTCATCTTGTGGTAGACGCACGGAACGATGCCGCTGTGCGCAAGCTACGCGAACGCAAGCGCCGTGAAGAAAAACCGTTTGCATTGATGTTGCCTTCAGTTGGGGCTGTGCGAGCTGTTTGCGAACTCTCGGCTGCTGAAGAACGGCTACTGTGTAGCCCAGAAGCGCCGATTGTTCTGGCTCGGCGAAAAACGGCGCCTGAGATCGAGATTGCAAATTCGGTTGCACCTGCAAATCCGAACCTTGGCGTCATGCTCCCGTACACACCCTTGCATCACTTGCTCATGGCCGAGTTGGATTTTCCCGTTGTTGCAACCAGCGGCAACCTGAGTGACGAACCAATCTGCACAGCTGAACAGGATGCACTGAAACGACTGGGTCTGATTGCAGACATGTTCCTTGTGCACAACCGCCCTATTGTCAGGCATGTTGACGATTCGATTGTCCGGATTGTGCACGGCCGTGAACTTATGCTACGGCGTGCACGCGGGTACGCACCGTTGCCCATTCACATAAAATCCGCGCCTACAAACGCAGATTCGGAAGTTGTGCTTGGCATGGGTGCACACTTGAAAAACACGGTTGCGCTTGGCTTTGGACAACATGTTTTCGTTAGCCAGCACATAGGCGACCTGGACACCGAACAGGCACACGCAGCTTTCAGACGCGTGACAGTGGACCTGCAGAAACTTTACGAGCGCACACCGCGTGTAGTCGCAGTTGACATGCACCCAGACTATGAGTCCACTAAATTTGCGTTTCAGATGTACCGAAGCGCGTCTGAACCTAGAGCCGACACGCTACCCACAACACCACCCGGCCCGCGCATCGCATCCGTCCAACATCACATTGCGCATGTGCTGGCATGCATGGCGGAAAATGAGCTTGACCCACCTGTGCTCGGCGTTTCATGGGACGGCACAGGTTACGGCTTGAACGGAACTGTGTGGGGCGGTGAATTTTTCGTAGTGACGCCGAATTCGGTGCGGCGGATTGCGCATCTGCGCCAGTTTAGGCTGCCTGGGGGCGACAAAGCAGTCGCCGAACCCCGCCGTGCTGCGCTCGGGTTGTTATTCGAGCTAGCCGGCCAGAACGAACAAAAATGGATGCAACTCAAGCAGATAATTGCGCACGCATTTAAACCAGCCGAACTTGAGTTGCTTAGCTCCATGTTAAGGCGACGCCTGAATTCGCCTGTTTGCAGCAGTGCTGGCAGGCTGTTTGACGCTGTAGCGGCCCTTACGGGGGTGTGCCACATCAACAGATTCGAAGGGCAAGCCGCAATGGCACTGGAATTTGCAATTGCTGATGCGTGTACAACTGCAAGTTACAGGGTCCAAATCAGGTCAGTGCGTGGATTCAGGCCCTGCGCAGGCGCAGAGGCCGCAGTCCAGTTCATGTTGGACTGGGGGCCAATGATCGAGGCAATTTTGGCCGACGTCGAGCATGGCGTTGCTGTGGCAGACATTTCCGCCAAATTCCACAACGGCCTAGCTGAAGCGATTGTGGCCCTGGCACATCGCGCAGGTCAACACCGTGTGGTGTTAAGCGGCGGTTGTTTTCAGAATCGGTACCTTACAGAACGGACAATTCAGTTGCTCGAGGCCGATGGATTCAAGCCGTATTGGCATCAGCGTGTGCCCCCCAACGACGGTGGAATTGCACTTGGCCAGGTATGGGCTGCAATCCATGGGTTCGCGCTCGAACACGCGCCTGACCAGTGCCAAAGGCTCATGTCAAAATAAATGCACCCGGCAGGGTGACCTTGGCCGCAAGTAGTGCGGCTGGCTAAAAACTGCACTTAGATTGTCGTTATAATTCCGCAAGTGTGGATACACATCTTACACACCTAATCAACCCCGAAAACAGAGTCGGCACAGTATGAAAGGGTAGGGAGGTCTCACGGCGTTTGTCCTGGCCGTTTTCAGCCGCGCGAGCCGTGGTCGCTCTGCAAATTTTTCAGACGCATGAAGTCATGCGCCCCTGCCACAAACAAATATGTTGGTAGGTGCACCTAGCCAAGGCCCCCAAGTCACACTTCGCGTCATGGAAGAAACGACACCGGGTCGTTTTTGTCACACAAGTGGGCGCGGGCCCTGCCAGTTCGGTTCTTTGCGCTCGAAGCATCTTCTGGGACTGCGCGATGTCCATCTGACAAACTATGCGCCCAAGTGCTCAGTTACGCATTGTGTTTTACAATCCGGTCAGGGTTACGGGCGCGCGCAACAGCGGTGTCGTAGCTGATAAGGCACTTGCAGTAAAGATCGCGTAAGCAATTGTCCATCAGGACCATGCCCTCTTTTTTGCCCATTTGAATGATGTTTTCGAGTTGGTGAAGTTGGGTTTCGCGGATGATGTTGCGGACTGCGCCGGTGGCAATAACAAGCTCATAGGCAAGCACGCGCCGGTTCCGGTCGAGCGCAGGCAACAATTCCTGAGCGATTATGCCCTGGAGTGTGTTTGCGAGTTGCATGATGACCTGGCGTTGTGTTGGGCCTTCAAACACGCCCACCACGCGTTCGATTGCCTGTGCAACACCCGGCGAGTGCATGGTGGCGATGACAAGGTGCCCTGTCTCGGCTGCTGTCAACGCAGTTGCGATTGACTCGGGGTCGCGTAACTCGCCGATGACAATCACGTCTGGGTCCTGGCGCAGCACATGGATAAGCGCGCGGTTGAAGGACCTTACATCTGTCAACACCTCCTGTTGCACCACAATGGCACGTTTGTTTTCGTGGACGAACTCGATCGGGTCTTCGATTGTGACGATCTTGCAGCGGCGCTCGGAGTTGATGAGATTGACCATGTAGTTCATGGTGGTTGTTTTGCCAGAGCCGGTCGGCCCTGTGATGAGCACCAGCCCGATCGGTTTACGGGCGAGCTCGTCGATTTGGGGTGGCAACCCGAGTTCGTCGCGACCGGGAATTTCGCGGCCGCAAAATCGCACGCTTAGTTCAGGATTGGCGTTCCGCCGATAAAATGTAAGGCGCATCCGGCCTGCCTCAGGATGCCGAAACGACATGCACAGTTCCCAATCCAGCTCGAACTTGTGTTTCTGATGGTCATTGAGGAGCGCGTTGCATAATTCATTAAGCTCGGTCTCGGTAACGGGTGGGGTGTCAGCCAAAATGATCTCACCGTTTACACGGTATGCAGGTGATACGCCCGCCACAAGATGCAAGTCCGAGGCGTCGTATTCGACAGCGGTCCGTAGCAGACTGTCAAAGTATTCGGTGCTCATGCCCTGAAAAACCTGCGCCACAGCCCGGCGAGCCTGCCGAGTAATCCAATGTTTGCCGCACGTGTGACGCCGACTCTGGCCTGCGCGCAACCCGGGTTAAGCTGTCTGGCTTGTTCAAACGACCGCTCGGCCGCGTTAATCAGCCCCAGCTCGAGTTGGCACTGGCCGAGTTCAAGCCACAGCATGAAATGGGTTGCGTTTAGTTCGATTGCCTGCTGCAGCAGTTTCAACGCAGCGGCGAACTGTTTGTAGTAATACCGAATGCGCGCAGCCAACCATGTGATGAACCAATTGTCGGGCGCCAATGCAAGTGCTTTGTCGAAGCAGTAATCTGCCCGTTGCTCACGCCGCGCAAGTAACACGTCACCGCGCGCAAGCCATACGTAAGGTGTGTCACCACGCTGTTCGACTGCAGCGTCTGAAAACGCAATTGCTTCCTCTAAGAAACCACTTCGGCCGAGGGCAACAGCTTTGGCAGCTAACAACTCAGGTTCGTTCGGGAAGCGCTCGAGGGCTTTATCGGCCCAGAGCCGGGCCTCGCGAAATTCACCGAGCTCGATTAACGCACGCACTTGGCCAACCCAAGCCGAGACGTTATCCGGGTTAAACTCGAGCACTTTTGCGTACCAACGGAGCGCTTTTTCGAAATCGGCGTCTTCAAATGCCGTTTGCGCGCCTGTCAAGTAGTACACCTCATCGCTGACAGATTCAGCGCGTCGGAATTCGCCTTCGAATTCCTCATCGAACTCGAGGTGGCCAAATCTGCTCATGCAAAATTTGTTTTCTCCCGAACCACCACATGTACGGTTTGCCGACCAACCGTTCTTGGTCAACAAACGCAATTTCAAGCAACTGCTGCGCCAACTGCTCCGGATGCACTTGTCCGTAAATTTGGATACCTATCTCGGGCCAGATTAGCCAGCTTTTTTCTGGCACGGTAACTTCGCCTGCAGCAGGCATGGTTGCAAGCCGCTCGCGGACAACATTGTTTACCATTAACGTATCAGAATCGAACCTGACCTTGTCTGCCGGCTTGGCCAACACTAGACCGAGCCTATATCCACCCTGCACAATGAATCCAGAACGAGCGACGCTTCCGATGCGGTAGGCCACAAGCTCACCCCGCTCGATCTGGGCGAATTTTGCGCGTGGATTTACCACTACAACGCCGTGCGGGGTCCGTAACGGCAAAGCAATATGGCTGAAAACGCACGCCGTGCGGGCTTGTAAACTAGGGCTATAAGCACGAAAAAAGTCGCAAATGTGACAATCAACTTGTTTAGACCGCGCTTTAGCTTCATGGTTGTGGTCAGCAAGTGCGATACGCTCACGCCGTGGGCGGAAATGATTATTAGCCATGCCAGGTCCGCCGCTATGTAGCCAAGCCAAATGATCAACACCACAATGCCAACTATTGAGCTAATGATGGTAAGCCGCCAAATTCGCGTCAAACCGGTGAAGTAGAATGTCAACTCCGGCACAAGCAACTGCAGGCAGAAATTAACTGCCTGTCGCACAGTTGGCAAGCGAAGCCGCCACCGACCGAGCCAGCGTCGGATGCGGTTCCCAATGGCGGCGAACGGCAGACGCCACCGCGCACGGGGTGGATAGTACGGTGAACTGGACGGCGAGCCCATCAAGCCCATACAATGCCGGCCGATTTATCCGGGTTACGCGTTGTCCGGTCTGCGCTGTTCGATGTAAAACCGAACCTGTTCATCAGGTTCGTAATATTCACTGGTCAACTGTTTCGATTTGAGCCGACCAACAACACGTTCGAAAAGTTTTGCTGCTTCGAGACAGCTTTTGCCCTTGTAACCACGCACTTGGAGTCGCACTTCACCGTCAGGTTCGATCGTTATGTCAAACTCGCGTTGTGGCATAAGTTAATCAGTTGTTCCTAGCCCGGCTTGCACTCTCATTGGTCCCAATGCCGGACTTTCAGGTGGATTGCGTTGTTTTCATCCACGTGTTCTTCTACGACCACAAACTGTCGCGCGCGGATTTGCTGGATCAATCGGTCATAGACATACTGCTGCACCACACGTTTGGCGAGTTCTTCACCTAAGGCACGAAGCGATTCCTCCGTGTGACCTGCGCCGGTTACGCAAAGCGCCGCGCGTCCTCGCGCATCACGCGAAAAGGTGACCGTCAGGCCCTGGCGGGTCACAGTTATTTTTTGGTCGCGCCCGAGCCGGTCTGTGACCAGCTCGCTGTGGGGAATGTCGAGCGTCACTTTGGCAGGTTCTTCTACAGTTTGATTCTCTCTGTATGCCTCGGCTATACCAGATACAACGTTATAGCCCAATGAGGCGGCTGCTGTGGCAACTGCCGTGCTGAACACCGGCCAAGCTGCAATTACAATTGGCGTTAGCACACAAACGGCACTCATATAAACTTTTCCAGTACTCTGAAACGTTAGACGCAGCTTGCGGCGGTTCGTCACGCTCGGGATCGCGAGCCACTTGCCGAAGGCGTGCGCGGATATTTAACGCGCCGTCAATAGTGTCTCATTAACACACTGCTTCAGATGCGTGCCGGGAGCGCGCCCTAACGCAGGCAAGCCGATTCAACGGTCTTTCGGGCAATGCGTTTTGAAATTTCCGAGCTGAAGTCTGAGACCCTCCAGAAAGGTGTGCGGCGACTAGACCTGAGTCCGGCACACAGACGCATTGGCTGGGAAACGAGAATCTGCCGGCCGTATCCCGGTGGCAAGTAGGAGCGGTTATGTCAGAAAGGCGAGTTTTGGGAGGCCGCCCAGCTATTTGTAATCTACGGGTTCGGATTTTTGTGATTTGCGACTGTGAAAGCGCCTGGTGTTTTGCATTTCAGTTTTGGGTTTGGATCTGGAGCCTCTCGGAGCACGCCTCTCATAGTTCAGGTTCTTTATCGGTGCGGCGTTGCAGACGACAAAAACCTGGCGTGGACGCGCAGTTACAACTCCATGCGTCGCACTTGTGCACGTTGCGTTATGTCAACCACAATACTCGCATTTCGCGCGCGGCCTTCGGCCCATGTGCGCAGCCGGTTGATCTGTTCCTCCATCGTTTTCGACAATGGCACAGTCTGACGCAGCGCGTTCAGGATGAGCCCGGTGGTCAGTTCGCTCCCCATGTAAAATGCGTCATACAGGCCGCTGATTACAGCTTCTTCGATTTCAGCGCCGCTGAAGTCTTTGCTGGCGGCTACAAGCGCCGGGATATCGAACTTTTCGGGGGCGCGGCCACGTTTCCGGATGTGAATGCGGAAGATCTCGGCGCGTTCTTCCTCTGTGGGCAGGTCAACGTAAAAGATTTCGTCCAGCCGGCCTTTGCGCAACAGTTCAGGTGGCAGTTGCGAAATGTCGTTTGCGGTTGCAACTACGAACACGGGGGCGGTTTTTTCAGATAGCCATGTCAAAAATGTCCCAAACACACGTGCAGTTGTACCGCCGTCTGTCATGGCCGAGCTTTGTGAGCCTGCGAATGCCTTGTCAATTTCGTCCACCCAAAGCACAGCCGGTGCGACTGACTCGGCCACAGCTATTGCTTTGCGCACGTTTTCCTCGGATGAACCCACGAGGCTGCCGAACATTCGACCCATATCGAACCGCAGCAGTGGCAATTGCCACAGGCGCGACACAGCTTTTGCGCAGAGGCTTTTGCCACAGCCTTGAACCCCCAAAAGCAGGATACCTTTGGGCGCAGGCAGCCCGAACGCGCGCGCTTGATCTGTCAATGCCAAAGCGCGTTTCTTGAGCCAGTCCTTAAGCACTGCAAGCCCGCCTACGTTATCGAACGTTTCCTCGGTGGCGTAATACTCGAGCAGACCGTTTTTGCGTATGATCTGCTGTTTTTCCGAGAACACTTCGTTGACATCTGCACTGCTGAGCCGGCCATTTTTGACAATGATCTTTGCGAACACGTTTTCGGCCTCGCCAAGCGTTAGTCCAAGTGCCGCTTTGAGCAACCGCTCGCGGCCGGCGTCATCCAGCTCGATTCTGACATTTTTAAGCTGGCTAACCTCTTCGATTATTTTGTCCAACAACGCGCCCAGTTCGTCAAGGTCCGGCAAAGGGTGGTTAAGTACGGTGACTTCTTTCTCAAGCTCGGTCGGGATTTCGAGCACGGGCGACACAAGCACAATTGTTTTGAGGCTGTTCTTCAGGTGCAGCGCAATTTCCTTGAGCCGACGGATGACGGCGAAATTGCTCCGCGCCAGAAACGGATGAAAATCCTTGAAAATGAAGATGGCAGGCTCGACCTGGTCAATCACCTGGTCGAGGGCAACCAACGGGTCTCTTGACGGTGCGTTACGATGTTTTTGCGACTGGATTGAAGTGCCGGCGGGAACAATGCCGGTGGTGTAGCTCCATTCGAAAACCTTTTTTTGTCGTTTAAGCGCGATCTCGATCAACAAGCTTTCGACCCGCCCCTCTTCACTCGACAGGATGTAAAGGATCGGGTACCGCGCACGTATAAGCGTCTCAACTTCTTGGGCAAAGTTCATCGTTAGATTGATCCTGCCTCATTTAGTTCGGTCCGGCGCCGCGCATTGTCCGATGGCTCTAGCTGGACACAACCGGCATTGGCGCCCAGCATAGACGCCGCAAGCGCTACGCGCGGCCCAAACTGCAGGTCTGTCTGGTTTAGCTCGCCCAAAACTAATGCCATGGCCGGTGTGATATTTTGGGCCAGAACCCGGCCATCCGGAAGTATCAAAAGCTCGGTCTGACAGGCGATTTTACGCATAGGTTCACTGGATTAAGTTCAGTCCAAACCATCGGCCAACGGATAGCGCCGCTTCGATTTCATTGGCCTGGGTTGTCCTCCGCAGTTCAGCGTGTAATTCCGATTGCCAAGCAGGCCAAAAACCTGTCCGAAGACTCACTTTGACGCCGGGGAGATTTTTACAAAGCCACTCAGCCATGGGCGCCCAACAACATTCAATGTGGCCCGGCATCAGCAAATGTCGCACGATCAGATCTGTATGTGCCGCTGCCCAGAGCAAGTTTTTGCGGACTGTGCGGGTGTAGTCCTGCACACAAGCAAGCCGCTCTGCACAATCGTCGCAGCCAAACTTGTAATCCACACACCAGACATCAAACACGCTGCGCAGGAGCTGCCGCGCAGTTTCACTAAAGTAGCCGTTGGTCTTAAGAACAAGCTTTGCGCCCGCCGGCAGTTCCGCAACCACATCGAGCAAGAACGGTATGTACAGCGTGGGTTCACCCCCATGAAATGTCACCGTCCGTACTCCACCGGCAATGGCACGTTCAGCCAGGCACGAAAGTTCAATCGGGGACATTACCGCCCCTGCAAACGGCTCCCAGCTTTGTGGCCCTGCGATGCAAAACGCGCAACGCATGTTGCATCCACTGAATGCAATGCCAAAGGTCGGTATAAGCTCAAGCTCATCTGCCATCTCGACCTGCGCCAAGTGCACGCGTGGCGCAGCGCCCGCGCTGCACCGGCCGCGCTCGCCCATTAGCCGATCCACGCCGCAGTTGTGAGCGCACAATCGGCATGCCGTCAGCGCAGCAGGTGCGGTGCCGAGCCGGGCGGCGGCAGCACAGCTGCGTTCGCAGCGCAAGTCGGTTTCATATGATGCACCATGCGGATTCATGTTGTGCTCAGCAGAGCCATGCTTTCTATCCAAAAAGTTTTTTCCACCAGGGCCGGTTTTTGCGTGTGGCAATATCCTTTTGTACCGAGTCAGCCAAGCGCATCTCAACAGAGGCTGGTAGTTGGGTTTGCGCAGCGTCGAACCTCAACATTTCTTCAACCGAGCTAAATTCGTGTGCACTGGTCTTTTGCGCACTGAGCTGTGTTTCGGTTGTTTCCTGTTTTTGTTGTTGCTTAAACTTTTTTGGTAGCTCGTTCATGGCGAAAAGCCGCTTTGTCAGGCTGTCTTTTGAAATTCGATTGCGAAAGCTTTTCTTGCACGGTGCAGCTTGCCCCGCACCGCGTCAACTGTTTGGTCCGTTAGTGCAGCGATCTGTTCGTAACTGAGCGCCTCGTCTGCCACGAGCAAAAGCAACAACCTGTACTCATGCGGCAGTGCATCCAGTGTCTTTTGAATGCGTTCACCGAGTTCTTTCAGCTCAAGCACACGCAGTGGCGAGTCGGTTCCGGCAGGCGCACCAACCAGTAACGCATCGTCTATGCCGCACTGTATATGCCGTTCGGCCCAGGCACGCTGAATGTTTTTGCAATGGTTGATTGCAATTCGGTAAAGCCAGGTGCGCCAGCTTGATTCGGCGCGGAACTGCGTGTGGTGTTGCCAGGCTTTCAAGAACACGTCGTGTGTTGCGTCTTGGGCTTTGGTCTGATCACCCAGCAACCGCAGGCACAGATAATAAATCTGACGGCTGTGCGCTGCATAAAGGGCTGCGAAATCGGGTGCAACCGATTTCAGCTCAAGCCGCTCTTGTGCGCCCTGTGCCATGCCGGGTCGAGTCAAAACAGTTGACACCGCCAAATTAGACATCGCACAAGCCGAATTGTCACGTACTGAAGTTTAACCTGGCTATTTCAAGTCAGAACCAGGGAGCGCACCCGGTTCAGGGCTGACATAGGCAGTTCATTGGAGTTTTCCGGGGTAGGGCCCAGCGACTCAAGCTGGAAAAACGTGAGGACCACACACCTTGCAAAGCCAGTCAACGGAAAAGGCAAAAGATACTCCGCTGGGCTGCCGAAACCGCACGCCAACCCCCGAACGCATTTGGCACAGGCGGCGTGTGCTCCCCGGCCACTTGCGAAATCTCTGGGTTTGTGCCCATGTGTTTCCGCTACAAGCAGGAGACTTGCAACGGGTGAAAAGTGTAAAACCGACAGGGTAAAAATTCAAAAGAACCGGCTTGTGCTGCAACGCAAACTGAATTAAGGAAATCGACATGAAGTCCTTAAATTCATCGGGGCAAGACCACGCTGGACTGACACGGCGCCGGTTCATCTACCTGTCAATGCTTGCCGCGGGCGCAACTGCGTTACAGCAACCTGTATTTGGCAAGCCGCGCAAGCGCTACGCAAACGATAAACTCAACATAGGCGTCATTGGTGCCGGGGGCAAAGGCGCATCCGACACTGATTATTGCGCAACAGAAAACATAGTTGCGTTGTGTGACGTGGATGAAAACCGCGCAGCTAAACAACTCGAGAAATACCCGAACGCAAAATTTTACCGTGACTGGCGCAAGATGCTTGAAAAGGAAAAGACGCTCGATGCAGTAATTGTTTCAACACCGGACCATACACATGCGTTGATAGCTGCCACTGCAATTCGGCTTGGTAAACATGTTTACTGCCAGAAACCGCTCACACGCACCGTGTACGAAGCGCGCCTGTTGCGTAAGCTCGCCAGGCAATACAAGGTCGCAACTCAGATGGGTAACCAGGGCAGCGCAGAAGACGGCCTGCGCAGAGCCGTCGAGGTCGTCCAAGCGGGGCTGCTCGGGCATGTACGCGAGGTTTATGTGTGGAGCAACCGCCCGATTTGGCCCCAGGGAATGAACAGACCGGAGGGGGCCGACCCGGTCCCGGAGCATCTGGCTTGGGATTTATGGCTTGGCCCGGCGCCGATCAGACCATACAAAGCGGGGGTGTACCATCCGTTCAACTGGCGTGGTTGGCAGGACTTCGGCACGGGCGCACTTGGCGACATGGCGTGTCACACTGTGAACCTGCCATTCCGCGCGCTTAAACTGGGCTATCCTACCGAGATCGAACCAGAATGGGCGTGCCCCAACAAAGAAACGTACCCACTCAAGTCTAAAGTCCGATTTAAGTTTCCGGCGCGCGACGGGCTTGCACCGGTCACATTGTGGTGGTACGACGGTGGCGAACCCAAACCTGACAATCCGTACAGACACGACGGCACCAATAAACCGCCGCGCGACATTACCGCTGACGTAGAACGTATGATGGGTGAAGTGCCAGGCAGCGGGTGCCTGTTGATTGGTGACAAAGGCAAGCTTTTCTCACCCGACGATTACGGCGCAAAATTTTTCATCAAGCTACACGACGAGCCTGACTTGGTCGAAGGCCAAAAACACGAGGCAGTAGCAGCAATCCCACAGATAATCCCGCGCAACGCGTTCGAAGGCGACGCAGATGCACGTCATCATCTCGAGTGGATTGCAGCGTGCAAGGGAGGCCCTCCAGGCTACTCGAACTTCGACATTGCAGCTTATCTAACTGAGATAATGTTGCTCGGGTGCGTTGCACTACGACTCGGGCGCAAGCTCGAATGGGACGGGCCGCGCATGCGCGCAAAAAACGCGCCCGAGGCAGCCGAGTTTATTCGTCCGCAATACCGCCGCGGTTGGAAGCTTTGACCTAATACACGCCGTCCGATGAATGTGCTGGCAGCCTTGCTGGCAGCAGAAGGACCTAAGTTGGCCACCCATTGCTGCGCAAAGCCCAACCGCGCAACAGACCACCATCAACAACGGCAAGCGGTTCGATTAAAAACGGAACCCACTTAGACAGGCTGCACAGTTGCGTCCGGCAAAGTGTGAGGGAAGGAATCTTCTGTCAGATGCCGAAATTTGCGCGCTACCTGGGTGTGTTGTCTTACACAGTCAAGTCGGTTTGCGTTAACGGGCAGTTACTTCGGCAATTAGCGTTGATGTCCGGGGTGAACTGGACGTGATGACGAATGCATCCTGGAGGCGCGCAGCCGCTGATTCGGCGTTTGCCGGTGTTGCTGCATGAATCCGGCATAAGACTGAACCACGCCGGACTTTATCCCCGGGCTTTGCAATCCGGTCCAGGCCTACGTCGTAGTTGATACTGGATTCTTTGGTTAACCGGCCGCCGCCGAGGTCGCGGACGACTTCGCCAATAATTCGCGCGTCGCATTTTGAAACAAACCCAGCCCGATCCGACTTTAGCTCAACAACGACGGGCGCAGTGTGGTCCAGCGCAAGTTTCGCGTAGAACGCCCTCAGATCTGCACCCTGCGCAGCGAGCATTTCATCCCATTTCCGGCGCGGTGCACCTGTAGCCAAGCAGTCTTCGGCTTGTTTAAAGCCTGCTTTGAATGAGTTTGCCTTACTTGTTTGAACCAGCAAGTGAGCAGCGCAGGTCAACACCAAAGTATGGAGGTCGTCGAGTCGTTGAGCCGTTGAAACGTTCAATTGGTGGGACAGCTCGACGGTTCCACAACTCAACAGTTCAACTGTTTCTTTGACTTCGAGCCAGTTGCCTGCTGCGCGGCCAAGTGGTGTATCCATGTTGGTGAGCAGTGCACGGGTGTTGACGCCACATTTGTTCCCCAACGTGACCATTGCTTTGGCCAGCTTGCGTGCCTCGGCCTTTGTTTGCATGAACGCTGCGCGGCCAAACTTTACGTCCAACACGAGTGCATCGAGGTTTTCGGCGAGTTTCTTTGACATGATTGACGCAACGATAAGCGGTATGCTTGGCACCGTGCCTGTCACGTCGCGTAGTGCGTAGAGTTGTTTGTCTGCGGGCACCATCCGGTCTGTCTGACCACAAATGACACATCCAACCGTTTGCACAATCTCAACGATGCGTTCGGTCGAGAGCAAAGTCTTGAACCCCGGGATCGAATCAAGTTTGTCGAGTGTACCGCCGGTGATGCCGAGGCCGCGCCCCGAGATCATTGGTACGCGAAAACCCAGACATGCCAATAACGGCGCAAGCGGGAGTGATACCTTGTCGCCCACGCCCCCAGTGGAGTGCTTGTCCACGAGCGGGCGCGTGTCTTTGGGGAAGCGCAGCACTTCGCCAGAGTCGCGCATTGCCAGAGTGAGCGCGGTTGTCTCGGCTGTGCTCAGGCTGCGGAAATAAACTGCCATGAGAAACGCAGCCATTTGGTAGTCCGGTATCTCGCCGGCGACGTATGCGCTGACAAGCCATTTGATTTGGTCTTCAGTGAGCGGCTTGCCGTCGCGTTTGCTTTCGATTAATGACAGGAAGTTCACGCGTGATGGGCTGGTTCTTCAGACGAACTTGCCAGGGTTCAAAATGCCGTTTGGGTCCAGTGCACGCTTAATGACACGGTGAAGCCTGCGTACGTCTGGGCTGGTCGCCCAAGGCCACCATCTGCGTTTTGCTATGCCGATCCCGTGTTCGCCTGTGATTGCGCCGCCCCAGGCAATAACCTGCTGGAACAGCTTATCCAGCACGGCATCAGCGCGTTTGACAGCCGCAGGATCGCTTGAATCAACCATGACGTTTGTGTGGATATTGCCATCGCCGGCGTGGCCGAAACATGCGATTGGCACCCGGTACTTTTTCTGCAGCCGTGCGGTGAAAGCAAACAAGTCCTCGAGCCGTCCCCGGGGCACAACGATGTCTTCATTAAGCTTTGTCAGGCCTGTGTCACGCAGTGCATATGAAAATTCGCGTCTGATTTTCCAGACTTTTTCGCATTCGTCGGCGCCTAGCCCGACCTGAACAAACATGGGCTTATGCCGACGTATGATACCTTCTAGCATGCGTAGTTCTGTGCGGACGGATTCTTCCTGACCGTCCAACTCGGTTATCATATGCGCACGGCAATTGCGCAATTGCTCGCTTTTGGTGCGTTTGTAAGCCGCTGCCAAAGTAAATTCGTCTGCCAACTCAAGTGCGCACGGTAACAGCCCAGCCTCGAATACAGCTTGAAGCGCGCGCGCAGCCTGCTGCATCGAGCCAAAACCGGCTGCGATGTTGGCCCGGTACGGCGGCAGGGGAATAAGCTTCAAGGTAGCTTCCGTAACAACACCCAGTAAACCTTCTGCACCGACAAACAAACGGTGGAGCTCGAACCCGGTCTTGTTCTTGTGTGTGCGACCGCCCAGGCGCACGACGGTGCCGTCGGCAAGCACAACCTCAAGTCCAAGCACGTAATCACGGGTCACACCGTACTTGAGACAACGCGGACCGCCTGCGTTTGTGCTTATGTTACCCCCGATTGTGCATTCATCGCGACTGGCCGGGTCCGGTGGATAAAACAAGCCATGTCGCTCGACGTGTTCCTGGAAAGTCTGTGTGATAACACCCGGCTGAACCACTGCCACAAAGTCACGCGCGTTTATTTCGATGATCCGGTTCATGCGTTCGACAGATAACACAATGCCGCCTCGAACCGGCACAGCACCGCCTACGTAGCCGTGCCCTGCGCCGCGCGGCGTGACGGGGATTCGGTGTTCGTTTGCGAAACGCATAATTGCGGAGACCGACCGCGTACTGCGTGGCAGTGCAACAGCATCAGGCACACGAGTTGCAAACCACTTGTCAGCGGCGTATTTGCGGCGTGTAGGCTCGTCAAACGCAAGTTCGCCCGCCGGCAAAATGCGGGCGAGTCGATTAAACAAACTTAGACTCGTGCGACTCATTCAACAGATTCAGGAGGCGCTTCAAGCAAAGCTCTTGCCTCGTCGGCCTCAGCAGCCGGCACCTGTACAAGAATGCCGCCTGCACCAAGTGCGTAGCCTTCGATGCTCAATGCCGACAGTTCGTGCGAAACAACCGCATGAAACCCAGCTGCGTCCAGTTGCGCACGCACACGCTGTGCGTCGGCTGGGTTAAGTGCGGTATAAACCGTGACAAGATTCATTATTTTTGAGTGTGCTGGGGCTGCGCTGCATCAGGTTGACGCCGGCGTAGGAGCCGGTGCCTGTTTAACCTCAGCAAATACAATCACGCCTGCGCTAGTCTGAACAAGGGTTTGTACCTGCGCAATGATCTCTTGGCCGATGTAGTTTTGGCCATTGTTGACAACCACCATTGTGCCGTCCGGTAGGTAGCCAACACCTTGGCCCTTGTCCTTGCCTTCGCGTACGAGCCGCAGTGAGATGGTTTCGCCCGGCAACACAACTGTTTTGAGCGCCTTGGCAACCTGATGGATGTTGATGTACTTAACCGATTGCAACTCGGCTACTTTGCTAAGATTAAAATCGTTTGTGACAAGTTTTGCGCCGAGGTTCCGCGCCAAACGCACCAGTTTAGCATCAACATCAACTTCATCGGGGAACTCAGCCTCGTGGATTTTTACTTCGACATGCTGTAAGCGTCTGAGCCTGTTGAGCATCTCCAGGCCGCGCCTGCCGCGTGCGCGTTTAAGTGGATCGCCAGAGTCGGCTATCTGTTGCAGCTCGCGCAGGACAAATCGCGGCACGACAATTGTGCCTTCGAACAAACCGGCCTCGACAAGATCGGCCACGCGCCCGTCAATGATGACGCTTGTATCAAACACAAGCAGGCTTTCCGGCTGTCGTTGGGGGGCAAACCTCACGTACGGAATGATGAGCGAGAAATCTTCCTTGTTACTGCGCATAGCCAGTATGATACCGATGTACCCGAACCCTAGGAACAGACACAACCGGATCAACCAACGCGTGGGTCTGTACTCTAGATACTCGAAAAGACCGGACCGATCAATCAGCATTGCAACAACCGTGCCCAAGATCAGGCCGAAAGTAGTGGCCGAAAACGCGCGGAGCGAAAACCCCTTAAGCATTTCGTCAATGGCGATCATCAACCACCCGAAAGCTAACCCAAGTAGCATGCCGATAATGGCGCTTTGATTCGACGCGACGTATTCGGGCCGCACCTGGCTGACCGCGTAACCGGCCAGGGTTGTCATGGCCAGAAACAAAATTCGTATGATCCAAATCGACATGTTTTACTCGAACGGGGTCCGACCACGATGTACCGGTGTTGCAACAACGTTTGTTCTGGGTTGTTTGGGTTTCCAAAGAATACCCCACAGCCCCAGCCTATTCAAGTTACTGCTGGTAATTGCCAGGTTACTTGCCAAAACAGATACGTGCATGGCCAACGGTTCATTCTGCAGCAAGGTTCCTGCCAGACCTTTGCCTGTCTGCAAATCCTGCAAAAGCCCGCGCAAAGCTGCCGATGACAATTCAAGATTCCGAATTACCGAGGTTATTTCAGGCGCATTTGTTGTGGTCAACTCGTTCAATGCGTCCGCAAGCGCATTGAGTCGGTCTGCAAAAACGGCCAGGTTAGTCAGCGTGGCCGTCACAGTGCTTGCGTTTGTTGCAACAAGCCCGTGAAAACCGTCGGCGGCTGCAGCAGCGTGTTCTGAAGCAGTTCGCATTGCGCCGAGTGCGACAGCCACGTTCGAAAGCGTTTGTTGGTTGAGGACAAACGCGCGCAGCTCCCCGACTGCAGAATCAATTTTGGCCGCAACGTCGTCAATACGCTTTACGAACTGAGCCGTTGCACGTGCGACTTCGAGCAGATTAAACGGCGGTTCACAGACAACCTCGTCGCCGTTGCTCAGGGGCGACCCGGCATTCTCGGTTTGTACAATCGTGACATATTGATCCCCCAAGAAACCCGACTGCTCGATATAAAATTTGGCACCGCGATAGACGGGCACCTGTTTGGTCAACTTGAGCGTGACAGTCACAGTGCGGCCATCTGGGGCGAGCCTGATAGCCGACACAGTGCCGATCTGCACACCGGACATGAGCACTGCAGCGCCGCGTTTTAATCCGCCGACATTGCTTGTGTGCATGTGCACATTGTAGGTCTTGAGATTGAACGAGATGCCCTTGCTGAACAATACAACAAGCACAACCAACAGTGCTAAGCTTACCGCAACGAACAATCCGACTTTGCGTTCCAGACTGGTTGGATTCATCGCTCAGAAATAAACCTCCTTCGGGTTCGACACACCATCAATGAATTGTCTGACCGCAGGATCGGCTGAGGCAAAGAATTCGTCCGGTGTGCCTGCGGCATATATCCTTTTGTCGTGCAGCATTAAAATTCGTTGTGCTAAACAACGTGCGCTGCGCATGTCATGTGTGACAACAACACTTGTAACATTGAGTCTGTCGCGCACGCGCACGATTAGCTGGTTGATACTGTCGGCTACGATCGGGTCAAGGCCCGTGGTGGGTTCGTCGTAGAGCACGATCTCAGGCTTGTAAACAATCGCCCGTGCAAGCCCAACGCGTTTGCGCATGCCGCCGGACAACTCAGCCGGTTTTTTGTTCTGGATACCCGGTAAGTCAACCATTTCAAGCACCTCAGCAACCCGTTTTTCGATCTCACGTCTCGAGATCGTTTTGTCGTGCCTAAAAGCAAATGCAATGTTCTCGGCCACAGTCAGCGAATCGAACAATGCAGCCCCTTGAAACACCATGCCAAACCGCTTTCGCACACGCATCAGTTGTCGTTCGTCCATGGCACAGATATTTTCGCCTGCCACAAATACTTCACCTGCGTCTGGACGCAGCAAACCTATCAGAAGCTTCAGCAACACGCTTTTGCCACTGCCGCTACGTCCAATCACAACAACAGACTCGCCCTTCTGTATGCTGAAGCTCACATCGGCCAGCACAACATGACCATTGAAGCTTTTTTTGAGGTTCCGCGCTTCAATCATAATACACCCAGCATTTTGCCAAGCGTCAGCGTAAGGAAGAAGTTTGCAATCAGAATCGTTATTGAGGCGTACACAACCGCCTCGGTTGTGGCGCGGCCAACGCCTTCGGCGCCTTCGCCACAGTTCATGCCTTTGTAACAGCCGATTATGGCCACTATACCACCAAATACGAACGACTTAATAATGCCCACCGCAAGGTCTTCCTTGTCTGTGTACCGGAGCATGTGGTGCCACGAATACGTCGGGTCAATCCCGAGCAATTGAACCCCCACGATGTAGCCCGCTGCAATGCCGATTGCAATCACCTCAGCCGTCAGAAGCGGCATTGCAACGTGCAACGCAATCAGTCGCGGCACAACAAGATAATCAACCGGGTGCGTTGCCAATGTGCGTAGCGCATCAATCTGTTCAGTCACACGCATGGTGCCGATCTCGGCTGCTATTGCTGCTCCAACACGTCCAGCAACCATCAGACCCGTTAACACTGGACCGAGCTCGGTGCACATCGCTACGCCGACCACAGCCAATGTTGCGGTGTCCATTTTGACAGTGTGAAACTGGAAATAGGTTTGTGTGGCTAGCACCATGCCTGTAAAGGCACCGGTTATGAGAACAACTGGCTGTGATTTAGCCCCCATGAAATATAGCTGGTAAAGCAGGTCATGCCAGTTTGGCCGCACGGTTCGAACCGAGACGAATGCTTCTCTCGCAAGCAACGCAATCCGGCCTAGACCGGCAAGCACTTCAGTAAACCGTTTTTTTGCGGTAGCATTCACCAGCACCAACGATGTTAGCCAAGCCAAGGCCAATTGGCTAGCTCACGGTTGGTAATTCGCATACGCGAAATTACTTGGACCCGTCCTGTTGCCAACAAATTTAGTAGCTACCAGCAAACTGGAGGGCAAGGCTTTGACCACAGCCGCACAGACAGCTCGAGCCGCTGTGTGAGTTGCGCGAGTAAACGATTGCGTTTGTGATAGAGCCAGGACCGAGCAATACGCCTTACGGGGTCTACAGGCTGCCGGGGACCACGGCTCAGCACCTGCAAATTGTGCCAAGGCATATTCCAGAGCCTAGAGCGTTCCTATGAATTATATAGCGGCTTTATTCTACCAGTGACGTTTGGAATTGCATCATTGCCAAAAGGTAGTGAGCGCGAATTGCGCTCGAGCATTGCCCACACTAATCTGGCAGATAACTGCCGAGCCCACCAAAACCAGAAATTACGACATCTCCTTTACTACATGCGACAGACCAACACTGCTGTGTTCAGCGGGTGCGTCAATGCGATAACGCGCTAGTAAGGAAAAATGGCCCAAACGATACCAGCAGCAATACAAAAGGCATTTTGTGTTGGTGCATGCTGGCACAGCATGCATTATCCAGCGGTGCACGAATTGGAGTAACTGGATCTGAATTCATGGCTTTTGCCAGGTCAAAATTGTGGAATAGAATTCGGCTTGATTGTGAAGCGCTGCGTTTGGTTTGTTTGTGCGGATGTTAGTTACTTTCACCGGTGCAGGGTTTGAGCCCACAGACGCGGCCGAGCGCATGCGGGCAATCGGCGACCTGACCAACTTGCCCGAGACGTTACGCAGAGCATTTATGCCCGGACCCGAGTTCGAGCCACTGCCCAAACCCAGGCCGCATGATTGGCCTCCTCAGCGCACTGCGCTTGATCGCGGAAGAAAGATCTGAGATTCTTGACGCGCTTGCAGCCAGCCCCGTAAGTGCGGGGGAGCAGACGCTGAGTTTAATCATTAGCCGCTTATGTTACTTTACGAGCTTGAACGTTTTTTTCCCGACGTATCGTACCCCGGTGACAACGCACTCGTGGATTCGTATTTTAACGAATGCGAGTCAGCCTTGCGGTGATTGCACGGGAAAGATTGGCGCCAGGTAACAATTGAGGACTTCGACTCGCAAGGTGGGATCATCGAGGGAGTTCAGGCCCTGAGTCTCAAGGGATTCATTTATTACCCGCCCGGGCTGGTTCGCATTGCGCTCACCAAACCGGAATGCCGATACATCATTTCCTCAGCCTTGTTGCCCCTGTTAACTGCTCCTGATTACTTGGGGTCTTCATTCGAGAAGCAGCAAGCGATATTGAGATCCCTTTCACCGCAACAACGGGATTTCTTAGCGCGTTTTTTGGCGGCGATGCACAAGGCTGAGCCAACCCTCTGTCCAGTTGTGGTTGAATCTGCAATTGCAAACTTGAGAAATGGCGAGATAACACCTTTCAAACATGAAGATGTGCTGAAATGGGTTGCCAAAGCTGGATTACCACGGCGCTCTTGTGAACTCCGATGAATCCGAGTAGGGCCAGGAAGCGTTCAAATAGTTGCGTCTGGGTTTAGCCACAGCCAATTCACGAAGGTAAATTGAGGTTGGTTTACGGGCCAAAAGGCAACGGGTGCCATAGCGATGATGGTCGGCGTTCATGGTGCTGAAAAAGTCGGTGGTTGTTTGGTGGTGCGGTCTTTTCTTGTGGCTGCGCCAGTGAATGAACTCAAATTGCTGAATTGGATGGGGAGCGCACGCGCACTACGCTCAGATCTCTGGCAATGAAGACACAAGCTTTGTGAGAGTTAGTCTGTGGCCCATGAGCTTGAAAAAGTGAGAGCGGAACGTTCAGCTTTGACCTCTGAGCCTTGTCTTGCCGACCACTTACGGCGCATGAAGAATTGGCCATGTTGTAAATCGGGCCCGCGTGTTGAAATTGGCATACCGAGCCAGCCAGCGGTATATTGTGCCGAGCCCGAAGCGGACTGACACAGAACCAGATGACATTGCTGCGAAAACAAAATTTCGATACTGGCCTGCGCCGCCTGAGCGGTGTGCGTAGCGGTCTGACCCGACGCGGTGCGATCGGGCTTGGACTGGCCGGTTTAGCGGGTACGGCAACCGGTGCGTTGTTGTCAGAGCTTTTAGGGATACGGTCTGGGGGCGGAGACGCAAGTCGCCTCAGCGATGCTGGCCCGGCAAAGGATGATTTATGGACACTATGGCAGAAACGCGGTTGGGTAAAAGAAGCCAGACATTATGAACGGATCGGCAAAAACGTCGTATGCAGGCTGTGTCCGAACAATTGCATGCTTGCGCCGGCTGAGCGCAGCCGATGCAGGAACAAGGTTAATCGCGACGGCACATTGTACACGATGGCGTATGGCAACCCGTGCACGTTTCATGTTGACCCTGTGGAAAAAAAGCCGTTGTACCATTTTTTGCCCGGCACAAAGACATTCTCGCTCGCCACAGCAGGGTGTGTGTTTCGCTGTTTGAACTGTCAGAACTGGGAGATCTCCCAAAGGTCGGTCGAGGAAACAAAAGATCCGCGTGGCGATGAATTGCGGCTTAAACCGCCTTTGCCAGCCTTTCTTACGTCTGCGCAATTGGCACGCGCGAGTTTGTTCCCCGAAGACGTCGTTGCTGTGACAGAAGCACTTGGTTGTCCGTCAATTTCGTACACGTACACCGAGCCTATCGCATTCTACGAATATGCGCAGGACTGTTGTAAGATTGCACGCGAACGCAAATTGCGAAACATCATGGTCACATGCGGCTCGATAAACGAGGGCGCAGCCCGCGATTTGTACCAGTTTGTTGACGGTGCACATGTTGACCTGAAAGGATTCGACGATGACGTGTACAAACGCCTTAACTCGGGCCGGTTACAACCGATCTTGGACACGCTCAAACTGCTAAAGAAACTCGGCGTGTGGGTTGAGATAGTCAACCTGATCGTTCCCACCTACACAGATAACCTCGATACAATTCGCAAGATGTGCGCCTGGATAGCACGCGAGCTCGGGTCGGACATACCATTGCATTTCTCGCGGTTCCACCCACAATACAAACTGAAGCATCTGCCACCCACACCTGTTGAAACGCTGCTTAAAGCGCGCCAGGTCGCACGTGATGAAGGCTTGCACTATGTGTACATCGGTAATGTGCCCGGGCTGGAAGACGCAGGCACAACTTGGTGCCAGAATTGCAAAAAAACCGTTGTTAAACGCGATATTTTCGCAGTCACACAGTTTGATATTGTGGATGGCAAGTGCAAGTTCTGCAGCGGAAAAATTCCCGGTGTCTGGACCTAATGGTCCAGTGGTTGGATTAGTAAAAACAGCCTGCTGAGCAACACAACCACCCTTGGCGACACGTCATTTCTGCCCGCAGGCAAAGAGGGTCGCAAAGTGGGGCGGTTGTTCTTCGCGTGCGACAATCGAGATTTCGATATTCTTAAATCCCGCGCCTTCGAGCCAGCGATGCAGGTCGCTTTCGGCAAATCCAAGCCAACGGTCGCCGTATAACTCGTGCGCTTTTGTAAACCTGTGTTTGAGCAGGTCAAGGATCATGATCTGGCCGCCCGGACGCAGAATCTTGAATGAATTTGCAATTGCTTTGGCCGGCTCTTCAGCGTGGTGCAATGCCTGGCTCAAGATCACAAGGTCAACACTCGACGGCTCAATTGGCGGATCCTGCAAATCGCCGAGCCTGAACTCGAGGTTTTTCAGTCCGATCTTTTTCGCCTTAGCCGTGCCGAATGCTACGATCTTTTCCGAGTTATCAACTGCAATCACTTTCTTACATCGGCGCGCCAATAGTTCGCTCAGCAAACCTTCGCCCGAGCCGAGGTCAGCTACAACCAAAGGCGGCAAAATCCGTAACAACAACTGGCCGAACGCCTGCCAGCTTCGACCCGGGCCATAAACACGATCGAACCTACCTGCAACTTGATCAAAATACACCTGCTGCTGTGCACGCCGGCGAGCAAGAATGCGCTTCAAATTAAGCTGGTCATCATCAGACTCGGGTAACTGCCGCGCCAATCGGAACGCAAGCTGCAACGCATCGCGCATCGTTGGGCTTTCCTGCTCGAGTAGTTTGTAGAATGTGTGTTTGCCATCGCGACGCGACTGTACAATGCCCAGCTCCTGAAGCAGGCCAAGGTGCGTCGAAATGCGCGGCTGCCCGAGCCGAGTGATCTCCTGGATTTCCTTTACTGACAACTCGTCCTGCTCGAGCAACCCGATTATCCGCAGCCGTGTCGGGTCAGCAAGCGCACGGAGTGTTTTGATAGGCGCAGACATTCGTTAAACACAGCGGCCGAGCTTCAGTTCCAAAAACATGTTGACGATTTTTTGCCTGCTGATATCATCAAATCAAGATAAGTCAATACGAAAGTGAAAAACCAAATTCATTACCCACGTAAAAGGTTCATTTTTGCGTCCGAGTCGGTCGGTGAAGGTCACCCTGACAAGGTCTGTGACGCTATTTCAGATGCGGTTTTGGACGCATGTCTTGCTCAAGATAAATACAGCCGGGTAGCGTGTGAAACGTACGTCAAGAGCAACCTTGTTGTTGTTGGCGGTGAGATCACAACCAAGGCAAAGCTCGATTACAACCGGATCGCCCGCGACACGATCCGGCACATAGGCTACACAAATGATGACGATGTGTTTCATGCGGATCGTGTGTTTATAATCAACGCAATAACCGGCCAGAGTGGAGATATTGCGCAAGGGGTGGATGCTCGCGCGGCCGAGGGCAAGGCAACAGCTGAACAAGGTGCAGGCGACCAAGGCCTGATGTTCGGGTATGCAACCGACGAGACACCCGAGTTGATGCCCGCGCCGATCATGTTTGCGCACAGGTTATGCAGGCGGTTAAGCGAGATACGTAGGGCAGGCAAAGTACAGTGGTTGCGCCCGGACTCAAAGTCGCAGGTGTCAGTTCTGTATGAAGACGGTAAGCCCGTGCGGATAACGAACGTTGTGGTTTCGACCCAGCACACCCCAAATGTGAAACATTCAGAAATCCGCGACTTCATCATTCAAGAGGTAATTAAGAAAACCTTACCGCCTGAAATGCTGGACGAGAAAACAACATACTTGGTTAATCCGACTGGCAAATTTGTCATCGGCGGGCCAGAGGGCGACACTGGTCTGACAGGGCGCAAGATAATAGTTGATACGTACGGCGGCATGGCACGGCACGGTGGTGGGTGTTTCAGTGGTAAGGATCCGACAAAGGTTGACCGAAGCGCGGCGTACATGGGGCGGTACGTGGCGAAAAACATTGTAGCAGCCGGTATAGCCTCCACAGTCGAGATTCAATTTGCGTATGCGATTGGTTATCCCGAGCCGGTTAGCTTGTGCGTCAACACATTCGGCACTGCAATCGACGGAGTCACAGACGAGATGATAGAAGCAGCTGTGCAGAAAGTGTTTAGTTTTAAGCCAGCTGACATTATCAAACAGCTCGACCTGTTGCGCCCAATCTACAGTAAAACAACAAATTACGGGCATTTCGGGAAAGACGATCCCGATCTGACGTGGGAACGATGCGACAAGGTTGAAGAACTGAAACGCGCACTTAAGTTAAGCTGAAAGACCGTCAGTAGTACGCTTTCCAAGCGGCGGGGTGGCAACACAAAACAAAGTTAAACCGAATCGCTGAATGAAATCCAAAACTGAATCGAAAACTAAACCTGTCCGTAGGCACAGCAGCTGCACCCGAGCAGCGCGCAAGCCTGAGGCCGAACTCGACACTGAACGGACACCGGATTACTACGTCAAAGACATTTCACTTGCCGAGCTTGGCCGGCGCGAAATCGAGGTAGCCGAACGCGAGATGCCCGGCTTGATGGCTGTGCGCGCCAAATACGGTCCGGAAAAACCTCTTGCTGGTGTTCGCATAACGGGTTCGTTGCACATGACGGTTGAGACTGCTGTGTTGATCGAGACGTTGCTTGAGCTGGGCGCTTCGGTGCGGTGGGCGAGCTGCAATATCTTTTCCACACAAGACCAGGCTGCAGCAGCAATTGCAAAGCGTGGTGTACCTGTATTTGCTTACAAGGGCGAATCGCTAGAGGAATATTGGGAGTTTACACTAGCCGCACTTACTCATCCCGGGGGGAAAGGTCCCCAATTGATTGTTGACGATGGCGGAGACGCAACGTTGCTCATGCATAAAGGATACCAGATGGAGCATGGTGATAACTGGGTCAATACACCGAGCGACAACCGCGAAGTTGCGATCATAAAAAACCTGCTCAAACGATGTGCAAAGGAGCGTCCCGGATGGTTTACACAAGCTGTCAAAGAATGGAAAGGCGTGTCTGAGGAAACAACCACGGGCGTGCACCGGCTTTACCAAATGCTCGAGGCCGGCAAACTGCTTGTGCCAGCAATAAACGTAAATGACTCGGTCACAAAATCCAAATTCGACAACTTGTACGGGTGTCGTGAGTCACTTGCCGACGGCCTTAAACGCGCGCTGGGCGTGATGCTGGCCGGTAAAACGGCTGTCGTGTGTGGGTACGGCGATGTTGGAAAGGGTAGCGCACAAAGTTTACGTGCATTCGGCTGTCGCGTGATCGTGACTGAGATTGACCCTATCAACGCGCTGCAGGCTGCGATGGAAGGGTACGAGGTGACAACAATCGAGGATACACTCGGCCGCGCAGACATTTACGTGACAGCAACCGGCTGTTGTGACGTGATCACGCTCGAGCACATAATGCAGATGAAAGACGAGGCGATCCTTTGCAACATAGGGCATTTCGACAACGAAATTCAGGTTGACCGACTCAATAATGCACCTGGTGTCAGAAAGGTTAACATCAAACCGCAGGTTGATCGGTACGACCTGCCCAACGGACGCAGCATTTATTTGCTCGCAGAAGGCAGACTGGTAAACCTCGGCTGTGGCGAGGGCCACCCCAGCTTTGTCATGAGCAACAGCTTCACAAATCAATGCCTTGCGTTGATTGATCTGTGGAAAAACAGAAACACATACAAGGTCGGCGTGTACAGATTACCGAAGAAACTCGATGAAGAAGTCGCGCGGTTGCACTTGGACAAGTTGGGTGTCAAATTGACGAAATTGACCAAGAAACAGGCTGACTATATCGGTGTACCGGTTGACGGTCCGTTCAAACCCGAGCATTACAGGTACTAAAGCACGGGCCGGAGCCACTCAAACAACTCCGTGTCAAGCGCGTAGGGTAGGGCGTCTAAACCGATTCGCTAAACAACAAATCGGATATTGTGCCAATGAAATTCGAGACAATTTGTTTGCATGGCGGTGCGCAGCCGGACCCAACAACACTGGCACGTGCGGTGCCTGTGCATCGGACAAGTTCGTATGTGTTTCGTAGCACTGAACACGCAGCCAAGCTGTTTGCACTTGAAGAGTTTGGGTACATTTATTCGCGTCTGACAAACCCGACTGTCGAGGTGCTCGAAAAACGCGTTGCGCTGCTTGAAGGCGCACCCGCGCAAGGCGGCCTTGCGGTTGCCTCTGGCACAAGCGCAATTTTCTACACCATCATCAATCTTGCACAAGCCGGTGACAACATTGTCTCAGCCCGTAATTTGTATGGCGGCACATATACACAGTTCAACGACATCCTGCCCACGTTGGGCATAAAGGTGAAATTTGTTGATTCAAACGACCCCGAAAACTTCGCACGCGCAATTGACAGCAATACACGCGCGTTGTTCTGCGAATCTGTGTCGAACCCGGCTCTAGAGGTGACCGACATTGAGGCAGTAGCAAACATTGCACATGCACGTGGCCTGCCGCTGATTGTTGACTCGACGTTTTCAACACCGTACCTGACACGGCCGCTTGAGTTTGGGGCAGATATTGTGGTGCACTCGCTCACAAAATGGCTTGGTGGGCACGGCACCGGTATCGGCGGTGTTGTGGTTGACGGCGGCAAATTTAACTGGGCGGCAGGTAAACACCCGTTGTATGACGTGCCAGACACATCCTATCACGGGTTGCGCTGGGGGCATGACCTACCAGCAGAGCTCAAACCGCTTGCGTTCATTCTGCGTATGCGCACGGTGCCATTGCGTAATTTGGGCGCATGTATATCGCCTGACAACGCGTGGATCTTTTTGCAGGGCATTGAAACGTTACCGTTGCGAATCGAACGGCACTGCGAAAATTCACTTGCTGTTGCGCAATTCCTCAAAGACCACCCGCAGGTTGGTTGGGTCAGGTATCCCGGGCTTAAAACTGACCCAATGTACAAGCTCAATCTCAAGTATCTACGTGGCAAAGGCGGTTCGATTGTCGTGTTTGGCATCAAAGGCGGTAAGGCCGCAGGCGCAAAATTTATTGATTCGCTTAAGCTTATCTCGCACCTGGCGAATGTAGGTGACGCGAAAAGCCTCGCCATTCACCCGGCTACAACAACGCATTCGCAACTCACAGAACAACAGCAACGTGCCGCGGGTATTACACCCGACCTTGTCCGGCTTAGCATCGGCTTGGAAAACATAGACGATATCCTAGCCGACCTTGACCAAGCATTGGCTGCAACGGCGTGAGCTGCAACACGAGGGTTTGACAATAATGACAAAATCAGTTGGCAAAGTCCAAACCCAGTTTTTCGAGTTTAACAACCCGAGTCGGCCGCTCCGGTTGCGTGTAGGCGGTGAACTTGAGCGGTTTACGCTCGCCTACGAAATGTATGGCCAACCAAACGCAAGCCTGTCGAACGTTATCCTGCTATATCATGCAATGACAGGCAGTCAACATGCCGCAGGCATAAACACGTTTGTGCCGGGGGTGAACAGCCGCTGGACAAAAGAAATGCATAAGGGATGGTGGGACGCGTTCATTGGCCCCGGCAAAGCGCTCGATACACGGAAGTTTTGTGTCGTATGCGCAAATTATCTCGGCGGTTGTTACGGTTCCACTGGGCCGGCCTCGATTAACCCGCAGACGGGCAAACCGTGGGGTTCGACTTTTCCAGTGTTACGCATGATAGACATTGTCGAGTCACAGATGAAACTGCTCGACTGGCTTGGTGTAAAGCGGTTACACGCAGTCATTGGGGGATCAATTGGCGGGTTTTTGGCACAACTAACCGCAACACGGTATCCCGGACGCGTAAAAAACGTGGTGCTGATTGGCACCGGGGTTGAAACCACAGTTTATCAACGCATCATCAACTTCGAACAGATAACAGCAATCGAAAGCGACCCGAATTTTAGAGGGGGCGATTACTACGATGGGCCGCGCCCGGACACGGGTCTTGCCCTGGCAAGACGCATCGCTCACAAAACGTTCGTTTCACTGGAAGCCTTGCGTGAACGCGCCCGGCGCGAAGTTGTCAGTCACAAGCCACCGTACGGCTGGTACGAAATGAATCATCCGGTCGAATCCTACATGTACCATCAAGGCCGGAAATTTGTGCAACGATTTGATGCAAACACATACCTGCGCATAGTTGACGCGTGGCAATGGTTTGACCTCGTTGCCGAAGCAGATGCTAAGAACTTTCAAGACCTGTTCAGCCGCTGCAAACGGCAAAACTTCCTCGTGTTCAGTATAGATTCCGACATCTCATTTCATCCGGACGAACAAAAAAGGCTCGTGCGCCTGCTTAAGCAGGCCGGTGTGCATGTAACATGGATCATGGTGCACTCGGACAAGGGACACGACTCGTTTCTGCTTGAGCCAGGCCTGTTTGCGCCTCACCTGATTCAAATCTTGAACAGTTGAGCTTAAGATGCAATCGCACTGCGCAACGCCAAAACGCAAGATCGCAGCGTCAGGTCAATCCCAAAGTTTCATCCACGCAAGGTACCCTTGCTCATGAGACAGAACTTTGCCGGTTGCGTTTTCAAGCCATGCACCAACTTTACGATACACATGCGCATCTTGATTTTCCCGATTTTGCTAATGACCTCGACGATGTTATTGCACGCGCCCGAGCCAATGGCATAAGCAAGATCATTACAGTCGGCACAAACATCGAGAGCAGCAAACGCGCAGTTGCTTTGGCTGAAAAGTACCCATGCGTGTACGCCGTTGTTGGTTGGCACCCGACAGAGGCAGGCGCTGCCCCAGCGGATTTACGGCCTGCACTGCGCGAGATAGCGCGCCACCCTAAAGTTATTGCACTGGGCGAGACTGGGCTGGACTACCACAGACTCCCGGTCTCGAGTGTTGGTCAGACAAACACAAGCACCGATGAAATCATCCGCAAGCAGAATGAACTGTTCAAGCAACACCTGGAGGTTGCAACCGAGCTTGGGTTGAACGTTGTAGTGCATCAACGCGATGCATTTGAAGATACAGTGTCGGTGTTGAAACCGTTTACAGGCAAACTACAGGCTGTGTTTCATTGCTTTGGCGGACCGCCTACACAGCTTGCGCATTTGCTCGAGCTAGGTGCCATGGTTAGCTTTACGGGCATTGTTACTTTTAAAAATGCCCGTGTCCTGCGTGAGACTGTGTCCGCTGCACCGCTTGACAGGTTCATGATTGAGACTGATTGCCCGTATCTTGCGCCTGTGCCGTACCGCGGCAAACGGTGCGAGCCGGCTTATGCGCGTGAGACTGCATCTGCCATCGCCAAGATCAAGGGTTGCTCGATTGAAACGATTAGTGCTGCCACGTGCAGAAATGCAGAGTCGTTTTTCAAACGACTGGCCGCATGAGGTGCCTTAAATCTGCCAGTCGCATTGCTATCAGCAGTTTAACTGAACGAGTTCCAGACTTACCAACCACGGGGACACAACACGGGCGTAAACTAATCTACCACTGCCGAACTAGAAACCACACGTTAGCCTCTAGCTCATGCTTAAGCATGTACACGTGTTGGTCATCAGCAAGCACCTTGTAGTAATTAGCTGCAGGCCATTCAGGGTCGCCTCTGCCCTGGTACCAGCGGTCCAAAACCTCAACCACGCGCAGTTGTTTTTCGCCGACACGAAAGCCTTGGGGTAACTCATCCCCGTGTTCATTCAGTTGAGTCTCAACCATGAACAATCTGGGGTTCATTTGGCTGAGCTTAGTAGCTGTTCGAGGCAAGGTTTGTTACAGTTCATGACCGTGTTTTTGCGTGCCACATTGCGAATGCTGCCGCAAGGTTCAATCCTGCAGTTGCAATACAACTCGTTACAACCCCGAACACCGGGATCAAAAGCGTGCTCACGACAAGTGCCCCCATAAACGCCCCGATAAAATCGGCTGTGAACAGCTTCGATGCCGCCGAAGTACCACCCGATTCAATCCAGTTGGCCAATGGAAACTGTGCACCCACAAGCCCGCCAAGCAGAGATACGCACAGGCCAATCGTGCCTTGAACAACCACTTCGCCGCCATCAATTTGTGCCACCGACACAAGCCATTTCAACAGAAACGGCAATACTGCACCCAACACGCAGATACCTAGCGCTAACAGCACAAGCCATTGGCGCCCCCTAGCAATCGCATGCGCATAACAGGCTTGGTGTGCATCTTGGGCCGACGAACCCGAAACGGTTACATCTACAGCCGACGATGAACCAGCCGGATTTGCCATGGCATATAGCGCGCTGCACTTGCGGTTTGATACCGCTGCTCCAACCGCAAGACCTACCATGAACAATGTCACAATCACGCCGACCTGATAATACACCGATCCACAAAGCACTTGAAAAGCAAGCAGTAACACCACCTCAAGTGCTGAGCCAGCAAACCCAGATGCAAACAGCACGGCCGCAGCACGGCGTACCCGCACTGCGTACAGCAAAAGCACAACCAGCAACAAAAGCTGCACCGGACCGATCCCGGTCTCGAACTGGCTCGCCCAATGCCGCAGCGCGTAGTAGTAGAGCACCGGACTAAAATCACGATTGACCGCAGCCGGATATGCCAGTGCGCGTTCCATATCGGCGAACCTGTCCGGAGTCAGCACGGCCTCCAAATAGTTGCATCTGAGCAGTTTCACCTGGACACCAGCTTGTGCAAGTCGGCTGGCAATGTCCGCATCCAGCTCACCATCTGAAGCAAGAAAAAACACTCGACTTGTAGGCAACAACAGCACGTTCTGGAATGCCAACTTAAGCGTGCGGTACGCAGATGCTAAAACTCTACCCAGCTCAGGACTCACATAATTTTCGTACCGGCCGAGTGCGAACGAAAAGACACCACCGTCGGACAGGACACGCTTAAGCTCATCGAAAAAGTCAACTGTGAAAAGTCGGTTTAACTGAGCCGTTGTTGGGTCTGGCAACGCAAATATGACAACATCGTACCGGTTGGTTGTGCGCCGGATAAACCTGCGGGCGTCAGTGGTAACCACATGAATACGTGGATCAGCCAAGTGCTCCGGCAAAAACCGGCGTGTTAGTTCGACGAGAAGTGGGTCCAACTCGACGCAGTCAACTGCACCGACATTGTATTTTAGAATTTCGCGCGCTACGCCAGCCGCACTACCAGATACCAAAAGAACACGGTGTGCGTCTGGCCTCTGGCACATCGCGTAGTGTACAGTCTCCTCGACCTGTTCAATGTTAGGCGTGTAAACCACAACTACGCCGTTCTCAATGAAGTTTGTCTGACCTGCAGCCTCGGTAACAACCACCCTGCCGTAAGCCGAGTTGCCCTTGAACAACACGCGCTGGCCAGCAAATTGAATTGCGGTCGAAAATGTATCAGGGTCAAACGCAAGAAATAGCATGGTCACACCAAGTGCAACAGGGGGTATCACAACCAAAACTGCACGAGTCAATTTCCGCTGTGGTGCACCAACCTGAGCCAATACTGAACCCTGTTGCCGAATGGTCAACATGGCAACCCCAAGGTTCAGCACGGCAGACACACACAGCAACGCAATGTGGTCAAGCCAGTGCACAAGGAAAAAACTAAATAAAACGCCTCCAGCTATGCATCCGATACTGTCGGCTACATAAACGCGGCCTGCACCGGACATGTCGTTTGCGCGGGCCAGGACTGCACTGGCCAATACCAGGGTGTATCCAGCCACAATGCAAAACGGCGCCAGCAGTACTGCTGCACATATAGTTGTGCCCAACACACCCACATCGCCCCCGCGCACAAACACTGCATCACGCAGTGTCCTGAGTGCAAGCACCTGGCATATTGGCACAAGTGCAACCAACACCTGACCAACCACAAGTAACTCAACCGGCCTGCGAACTTTCTGTGCTGTACGCCCGAGCATTGTGCCAGCCCCCATCAACAGCAGCCACAACCCAAGCACAATGCCAAACACCATTTCGTTTCCTGCAAATGCGCTGAACAATTCGCGCATTAGGGCCAATTGCGTCATTGTGCTCGCAAGGCCAATTACGCCTATTGCGCATACCACCACTGTCCGGAGCCGGGCTGTCCGTTCGGCTGTGGTAACGCCGGAAGACATTTGCGCTGGGTTACTTGTGTTCTTCGAAGGCCGCCACGTGGTAGATCGAGACTTTCACATTCTTGCCGCGCCAATCTGAAGGGCCAGCCCCGGCCTTCATAGCCAGATGGTTCATGAACTCGACCTTATCTGGCAACTGTTGCCACACCTGCGGCAGGAAAGTCGCCTTGCGTCCGGCTATCTCCAGCACGACACCGTCCTTGCCTGGCTGCAACTTCGCAAGCAGTTCTTCGGGCGAGCTAAACTGCAACGGCACAGGCTCGGTCAACACGCTGATCTCGATGTGGATGTCATTTAATTCGTCGGCTTTAACTGGTGGGAACCTGAAATCGTGTAAAGCGGCGCTGCGCGTGTTTTCGACAACAGCTTGGTAAAGCGGCCCAGCGGGCGAAATATTGCCAATACACCCGCGCAACTGCCCGTGTTTGGTGAGCGTAACAAAACACCCCTTTGACACTTTAAGAGCTGCTGGCACGGTGGCAGGATCAACGTTCGGCAACCCGCCACCTATTGTTACACTGCTTATTGTTTTACGTGCCAATTCGAGTAAAAACTTCTGTTCCTCAGGACTGAACTGCTCTGATTGCGGTTGCTCGCCACGAACCAATTGCAGCCCGGCCTGGGTCGTCGAGACTGCGGCTTGTGTACTTGCGCGATTGGCTGAGCCGCTGTCCTGCGCACAAAACGCAATTGCTACGTAGCCAACCACTCCTTGAGATTTATCGCCTGAGGTATCGCCGCTGTTGCGGTAATCGAGCAGCTGCGGTTTCCACCCCTTGAGTTTTGCCAGATGCATCACTGCAAGCACAGGACCCCGACCACATGCAGTGTCGCGCGCTGAGGGTGCAGCCAAGGATTTGATATCAAGCTCGCAAATCCATTTTACTGTGCGCCGGTCAATTTCGTTTGCGCGCTCGTATGACATGTAATGGCTCAAGTCAGTGCTCACGATCACAAGCGTTTTATCGTCAACGACATCTGCAAGTGCAAGTGCAACCTCCTCAGGGTCAACATCGCCAAACACAATCGGTAGAATACTGAAGTTTGTCAGCACCCGCTGGAGAAATGGCACTTGCACCTCGTGCGAGTGTTCCCAGGTATCGGGTGTGTCTTCGCCAATACCGGGCGTGGGCTTCGATGCCATGTGCGCCCAACCCGGCCGGTGCACGAAACATTTCGGCTCGAGTACAAAAGGTTTTTTGGCGGCCAACTGCCGCGCCTTTTTTGAGACTGGCACCTTGCCAAGCGGTGTCTCGTATGCATCGGTAGCCGGCACACTTACCCCCTGAAAAACTGCATAATGACTCGGCGCAAGGATTATTACAGTGTCGTAACTGCGCCCGATCAATGTCTTGTATGCATGCGCCGCAACCGGCCCAGAAAACTCGTAACCTGCATGCGGGCAGATTAATGCCCGCAGACCCTGCAGCTCACGTGCTGGCGCCTGAGCCAACAACCGATCCAGCATCCGCGCCAGGACCTTTTCATCCTTGGGATAAAACAGGCCTGCAACTGCAGGCACACGAACGGATTGGGTTGTGCTCACGGGACTTGTCAATTGATTGGTATTTTTTGTCTGAGGCGATTCTGTACCTGTGCCGCAGCCGTAGCACAGGCAAATTAATACGCCAATTGCAACCGTGCCTTTTGCTTTGCGCATCGTCACTGCAACTTTGCGCTCCCAGCCGGGCACAGTCAACCAGAATATCCGCACCGGCCAGCTAAAGTTGTTATGCCACTTGGCCCTCTCATTGCCAGTAAACAGCAAAACTGCAACACGATGTACCTTTTGGCTAAACGCGCCAGACCACGTACACTCGGACCGTTTGTATAAATGTCAATGACGGCTGTCCTACAAGTGTGTAGGCGTTGCATGGACAAAGTGGCAAATCGGCACCATGAACCATGCCGGAGCAATTTACGGGTTGTGTACCGGGTTGTTCGTGCTGACAGCAACAGCCGCTAGTAGCCAGGCTGAACAATGGCCAACGTACCGCACCATCCTAAAACGCGCTAGATCCAATGTGTTACCACTGTTCACAAACGCGCTGCCTAAAGTGACATTGCCAGCTATTGGGTCGGCTCCCCGGTTTGCACTATGGCACACGCCGCTTGAGCCCAACACCTAACGTTGGCTGTGCATTGACCAATCGCGCAAGGACAGGCCGTACGACAAACTGTACTTTGACTGCAATGACCAACTCGACGCCTAATCACCAATCACAGCTTACAGGGGGCGGTTCTCACAGGTTCGGGTTCTAGACCTTTTTTTACCGGTGGCGTCATACCTCATCGCCCAGGACACAAAACGTAACCTTGCAGCCAGCGATACAACTCGAAGAAGAAACAACCAAGGTAACATTACAGTTGCGTTCGGACGCGGTTTTTACCGGTGTCGTGTTCGACCCAAAAACGCGACCACCCCCGACGCAATGTTGGTTGTTCGGATTAACCAACGGAACAACGTATCTACCCTGCATATTCAAGGCCGGTTGCTGCCGGTTGCATGCTCGCGAAGCCCGACAAAACAAAGTGGGTCACTGAGTTCGTGCTCTTACGGTGGCTGATCCTAACCGATGCGCAAGGCTGCGTGACGGCCGATGGCTTCGGCACAAAGAATTGTAAGCTATGCTTGCCGGAGTGCAAAAGTAGCCCTCCGGCAAGCTCCCGAATCCATTCCAAACCGGTAAAGCCTTGTTGGCGATGGACAACGCAGTGTTCTGTTAGTCTTTCAGTGCTGCACGTACGTTATCGAGCTGGCCTGCGCTGCCTAGGATTTTGTTTTTCGCGGCGATGTACCGCGCGTACTCGGTCATGAAAATTTTGCCCGGGGGCCGCAGGTCAAAGTTCTCAGGGTAAAGCGCAAAATGTTCGCGGTGCACTCTGCACCATACAAGGCGGCCGTCTGTGTCAATGTTGACCTTACACACGCCCATTTTTGCGGCTTTACTGATGTCGCTTTCCCTGACTCCTTTGGCGTCTTTGAGTTTACCGCCGAAAAAGTTAATCCGGCGCACTTCGCTTTCGGGTACTGAGCTTGAACCATGCATGACAAGCGGGAAACCAGGCAAGCGCCGTGCTACCTCTTCAATCACGAAAAACGCCAGTACGGGTTCGTGCTTGAACTTGTACGCGCCGTGGCTTGTGCCAATTGCACACGCAAGACTGTCGCAGCCTGTGCGCTTGACGAATTCTTCAACCTGGTCGGGGTCGGTTACGAACTCTTTCAGCTTACGCCACAACTCAGCGAATTTCGGGTCATTCTTGATTTCATTGAGCTTTTTGCCTGCTGCAACTGCGGCGTTTAGTTCACGGAACCAACCTTCAACAACATGCGGGTCTTCACCTTTGACGTGTTCTTCGACTCCGCCAAGTTTGCCCAGCTCAGCTTCGACTGCAACGCCTCGCTCATGTGCAGCGTCGCACACGCGTTTAGTGATCTCGATATTTTTCTCGAAACTTTCGTGACTGGCATCAATCATCACTGAGGTATAAAAGCCGCTCTTGATGCAGTCCATGCACGTTGCCTCGTCGCCGTGGTCAAGGTGCACGGCAAAGATTGCCTCAGGAAAAATTTCGTCTGCAGCACGGATCATCGCCTCGAGCAGGCGCTTGTCCGTGTACGACCGTGCACCCTTGGAAATTTGAAGAATGAACGGTGCTTTACTTTCAATGTTGCCGCGGAACAGGCCAATTACCTGTTCAGCATTGTTAATGTTGTACGCGCCGACGGCGTATTTGCCGTAGGCATGTCTAAACAGTTTAACTGGTGAAACAATCATCGCTTGGTCAAATTACGTTAAATCAATTCATGGCCAACCCCGGGAACCTCCCCGGCATTGCCCAAAACCGGACCGAGCCTATTACATGGTCATTCTGGCGTCAAATAAAACGTATGTCTGTGCACGTAGTTTGCTTCTACGACTCTATCACTGACACGACACCGGCGTGCACATCTGAAAAGCTGATTTATCTTGCGCGACGGGGTTTTCGAAAATGATTTGCAACAACTGCCTTACAAATCTTCTTGTAAATGTGTGGGTACAACACCCCTATGAACGGCAGGTTCCGGTATCGTTCCGCAAAGTCAAGTCCGTACCCAACCACAAAGTAATCCGGAATTTGAAACCCGACGTAATCGGCTTCGATATCTTCGACTCGGCGCGAGGGTTTATCCAGCAGAACGCAGACTCGAATGCGGCGCGGTTTAAGTGCGCGGAGCATAGGCAACACGTAGCTCAGTGTTTTGCCCGTGTCCAAAATGTCGTCCACCAGCAGTACATCTCGCCCACGCACATCCAGTCGGAGTTCTTTTGTTACGACCAATTCGCCGGATTCGGTCCCTGGGCCGTAGCTTGTGACACCGATAAAATCAAGTCGCAACGGGATTGCGATGTGCCTTAGTAAATCGGCCAAGAACATCACCGTGCCATTGAGCAAAGACACAACAACAAGTTCGCGTCCGCGGAAATCGCGTTCGATTTGGCGTGCAAGCTCTCGAACGCGTTTTGCGAGTTGTTGCTCGGTAACAATGACACGTTCGACCTCCCTGCGCCAGCGAGCTGGCACTTCAGCGGCACTGCTTAGGAGCAATTTTTTTGGCGACTTTACTTTCAAGTTCGAAAATCCGCGGTTCATTTTGCCGGGCCGCGCCTGCTACCGATGCAATCCACACACCTGCATTCACCCCAAATCTATAGGGTAGGCGCACCCAGCTAAATATGTCTTGAATCGTGTTCGTTTTTAACGGTGTAACCTGTGTCTTGCCGGTCGAAGTTGACCCGATTCTTCTTAACGTAAGCATTAAACAGGTCATCTGCGCTCATACCCAGCACCTGAGCGAGGCTGATCAAAAAATGCAATAGGTCAACAACCTCGACCCGTGCATTTTGTTCGTCGAACTTTTGGTATTTTGCCCACCATTTCCACGGCACGCTGTCTGTCAACTCGGCTATCTCCTGCGACATCGCACGGCAAAAGTTCAGTATCCATTGGACTTTTTCCTCTTGTGACATGCACTCCGGCCGGACCCCAATCCGCTCGTTGAGCGCCTTTTGCATTCGGAAGAGTTCGTGGAGTTGGTCGGGTTTTTGCATACCGACCGAGCATTTGACCACAAAGTGCAATACGCAAGCCCAAATTGTTCACAACACAGTCAAAGTGGCGAAAGCAATCGAATTGACGCGGTTTTTTCTGGCTCCACATGCCCTGTACACATTCGCCCATACGCCCAAGACATAATGAAATTAAACTTTTGCACTTTGAACTTTGTGCAGCTGAACATATAAAGAAACCCATGCTGCCAAGTTTCATGACACAGGGCGGGCCAGTGCTGTGGCTGTTACTGCTTATTAGCGCATTGGCAATAGCGGTGTTTGTCGAGCGGCTCGTGCACTACCACAGGGCACAGATTAACTCGACCGAGTTCCTTAATGGCGTGCGCACTGTGCTGCGACGCGAAAATGTCGTCGAGGCAATCTCAATTTGCGATGCTACACCGGGGCCAGTCGCGCGCCTTGTAAAAGCCGCCATTTTAAATCGCGACCAAGACCGCGACCGCGTTAAGGAAGCTGTCGAGCAAGCTGGTCTGGTTGAAGTACCGCGCCTTGAAGAAAAACTAAACTTGTTGGCAACAATTGCGCAGATCGCGCCACTGCTGGGGTTACTTGGCACGGTGCTTGGTCTGATTGAGGTGTTTGGACAAATCGAACAGGCAGGTCTTTATGCGCAGGTTAACCAACTGTCTAGCGGTATCTGGCGCGCGTTGATCTGTGCTGCAGCGGGACTCGCAGTGGCAATCCCAAGCTACGCCGGCTACAACTACCTTGTGCACAGGGTCAACGAAATCGTGTTGGACATGGAACGCGCCGCAACTGAGATAGTCAACATTGTGACCGAAAAAACCGAGCAGAAAACACAATGAAATTTCAACGCAACACACGCATTTTTACAGGTCAGCTCGATCCCGCGGCATGGTTGGCGGTGTTTATACTGCTTATAATTTTCTTGTTACTGGTTGGGCTTGTTTATACGCCAGGCGTGCAAGTCCAAATTCCAAACGCTACCGATTTACCCGGCACCGACAAGCCCACTGTTGCAGTTACGCTGGACCAGAACGGACAACTGTATTTTGAAAACCAGCTTATCGAACCGCCCCAGTTAAGAAAACGCTTACAGGCTGTCGCACAAAAATCGGCCGAATCAGTTGTGCTGGTTATCCGAGCTGACAAAGCAGCACAACACGAGTCTGTGCTCAACCTTGTTTTATTGGCGCGCGAAAGCGGGATTAACGACGTATTGTTGGCGGTGTTACCACGGCCGTTCGAGCCTGTGCAAACACGCTCACGTCCGTGATGAACAACACACAAACACAAACCGAATTTGTGCATGAACACACCGGTGGGTGGGGCACTGGCAAAGTCGCGCTTTTTGTCGTTGCGATTTTTATTTTGCAGGTTGTTTTTGTGTTGCTGTTTGCAGAACGCAAAACACCCGCACCTAGACAGGTCGAGACCAGCCCACACGTCTTGTTTGCACATGAGTACGCAAAAGATATTGCACTTGCGGTTGAGCCAACCATTTTTGCATGGGCATGGCCAAACACTTTTTCAGGTCATGCATGGTTTCGTATTGTGCAGGTGGACTACCCGCCCTTCGAGTGGCGTGAACCACCTGCATTCCTGCCGTTGCGCAGTACCCATTTAGGAAGCTGGTTTGATACCGTGATAAACGAAAACATAAGCCACAGATTCGAAGTTGCCGAAAAAATCGCAACCGAGTTCTTCACACAAACGATTGAACCAACTCAACCGGTTCTGCAGTACAAGTCTACCCTTACAATTACAGGCGACATTGCAGCTAGACGGTTGCTCGCACAATTGGATTTACCGTCGTGGCGTGCAGACGACATCCTGCGCCCAACCATGGTTCGTGTTGTAGTGGATGCAAGTGGTCAGGTACACTCCGCCACACTGCTTGCGCAAAGTGGGTCCGAGCAGGCTGATAAATTTGCATTGGAGATCGCTCGATCAGCCGAGTGGGAACCGCTACCAGAGACACGCTCGCAACCGCTCGGGGCTGCACCGACTGGACTCACCTCGGGTACGATGATCTTTTGGTGGCACACAACCGCCGGTACAGCTACTAACGCGCCTGTCCAATCAAACTGAACAATGTCACATGAAGCACTAATCTTTGCGTATGTTGTTGTTACACTAGGCGCAATTGCTGCAGTCAGCTTCTACCATGAACTGCAGCGCAGGCAGTTCGAACCCACCCACTCTGAAGACCGTATCTTCAGATGCTTGAACTGCAGTTACGTTTACACAGACGATCATGACGTTGACCTGTCACGTTGCCCACAGTGCGGCAGGATGAACAGCCCGATCGAATTTTAGCTTTTCACGCCATGTAGTTGTACAAACGGATGATTTGCCAGACCGTTTCCTCAAAAAGAGGAAGCGCCACGTTCCAAAAACTATTTCAATTGCTTTTGAGATGCTGCTTGTCGGTGTAATAGCATTTTCGCCGTGTTACGTGTACCATTTAACACAGATTACTTAGTTGGATGGTGAACGCACGCGTTCCCCGCACGTGGGGGTGCTCGTCCTGGCGCAAAACACACTCAGCGCAAACTTGTTTCCGAACCAACCTGCGTACCGGCATCGAAAGGCGCTGGACACAAGGCGTGTCTACGTGCGCGCACGCACAGCCAGGCAGCTCCAGCGACACGCCGTGAGGGCTGTACTCGCCAATCCAGTTTTTCCTGGTTCAGTAGGTTAGGTAGTCATCTGCCCGCTGCACACGCAGGTTGCACTTGTCTTTTGGCAGTGATCCAATTCTAAACCGTACCTGGCATAACCTAAACAGAACCTTTCTGCGCAGGTCAGCCTATGTATTGCGCCTACGACATTGACTCGGCCCGTTATCACCTTTGTGTTCGGATCGGCTTGATATCGCGATGCTCGTGTCTGGTTTTCCCTCAGACGCGTACTCCTCCCGATGCAATGCACACAACCGGTTTCTCACACTGTGTTTAGCGGCGCTTTGAGTGAATCGAGGTAGTTCATGTCCTCAGCGGAAATCTCAAAGTCAATGTCGGCATTTTCAATGATGTACTCTGGATGAACAGACTTCGGTATTGGCAACGCGCCTTTCTGCAGCACATACCTTATGCAAATCTGCGCTACTGACCTGTTATAGTTCTTTGCCACAGCGGCGATGTGTTCGTTGCGGAAAATCCTGCCCGTGGCAAACGGCGAGTATGCCTGAACCAAAATATCGTTCTTTTGGCAAAACTGCGTCAGCCCCGGCTGCGTGAAACCGATAAAAAACTTTATCTGGTTTGCCATCGGTTTGATGGTGCAGTTGTCCATCAACACAAGCAGGTCCCGCACATCGAAGTTCGACACGCCAATTGCGCGGCAGCGGCCACTGCGATAAATCTCCTCGAACGCTTTCCAGACCTTGATGTTTTCCCGGGTAAAATCTTCACCCTTCCTGTGCCATGGCCACGGCGCGTGGATCAGGTATAGATCAACGTAACCAAGACCGAGATTTGCCATCGTCAGATCAAAGTATTCAAGGGCGCCATCGTATGACTTGATTTCAGCCGGTAGTTTGGTTGTCACAAACACATCGGCGCGCGCAAGCCCAGAGTCGCGCACTGCTTTACCGACGCTTTGCTCGTTCCCGTAAGCGTAAGCGGTATCTATGTGTCTGTACCCGTGCTGCAGCGCAAATAATACGGCATCATAAGTAACATTGCCTGCTGGCATTTGCCACGTACCAAGCGCAAGCTTCGGGATCTTTACACCGTTCCAAAGCCCAAACGTTTCACTAAGTACACTCATAACTGTTTAGCACCGGAGGTTTTCTCAACTACACCTTCCTATGCAACGTAAAAACACATCGTCGCGTACGGTTACACGCGGCCCAATTGTCGGCAGGCAGGTACAGAACTTGACCCACAACTGGGGGCACGATTCCGTGGCATCAACTGCTGCTACAGCGCAACTGCGATGCCACGGACCACTTTTTCTGCGCTTCTCAACCCGTCGACGTCCGGTTCGGTGTATCTGGCGAAACATTCTTAAACGTTCCTTCGTGCTCGGCAATTTTGCGGAAAATCGAGCTCCATAGAGCACCGTATCGAATATCGCGCCATGCCTGCTAACCCACGTAAATCAAAAGCCCAACAAATGCCACAACCACAGCCACAATGTCGTTGTGCAAAAAGCCGTACCCAGCAATAAGCACCACAGGCACCAGTGCACTTGCGTACGAACCGATCTGGTAACCAATACTCTCGCGCGGAGCTATCATTGCAGCAATCAGTGTGCGTTCTTCCTCAGTGAAATGTAACTGGCTCATATTGACAATTGGTCTCGTGGTGGAGTCATTTAACTTGCACTAGGGGAGCGCCCCCAACTGTGTTTGCGGTGTTTGTTTCTCTGTATGTGCGGGCCTTCACGATTCAACTGTATCTACGCCACTTGCCCAGCGTCAACATGACAAAAAACTGTGCCCTACATTGTGCAATGTTCGCAAGCCTACAATTGGAAATCGCATGCTCGAGTACACCGAACCTCAATGCCCAGTCAAACAATGTCACACAGCTTGAATTCCAACCCACCGGTTAACTTGGCAGTCAAACTGTTAAGCACTGCACTCGACCATGGAGCGTGTACATTGCAACCTGTCGTTAGACTTCTTTACTTGCCAACGCACACTCTGCCGATACCACCTCCGCTTGTTCCAGCACCGTCTGGGTCGCCTTCTTCTGCTTGTCCGG
>FMSI01003446.1_pt1 | contig 45206 bp, 40 predicted proteins | sample 1504471 | NCBI WGS metagenome assembly FMSI01 (sample SAMEA4475357, study PRJEB15587) | soil metagenome | biome: Soil; feature: Field | place: India | collected 2015-03-11 | depth 0 m
CCCCCCCTCGGCGAGAACAAAGTTGAAATGATTCTCAGAGAAGTTTATTTCACATACGTCGCCCTCCTTGAAGAAGACAACCATGTTTTCAAGATGCTCCTCCATGATCTTGCGTCTAGCCACGTTCAACATTTCTCTAGAAATATCGTAGAGAACAACCTTCAAGCCCTTTCTAACTGTGGGAATTGTCCACTTTCCAGTACCTCCGCCTGCGTCCAGCACTACGCCCGACTTAGATACGGCTCCATGTAACGCCAAGTAATCTTGACATACAGCTTTTTAAAGCAGGGTGTTTCATACTCCTTATCGTATTCTTCAGCAGCCTTCTCGTAGTACTGTATAACGCTGCGCTCCTGCTCCCCCTTACCACCCATGCTTAGCCAGCAAGCATATTCTAGACTTGTTATAATGTCTTTTCATCAAACTGAATACAGTCTAGCTGCTCGGCGACGCCAGTTTTTTAAGGTCTTCCTCGCCCTCAGCATACCCGAAGGCTATTAAAACGTCTCCAGGCTCAATCTTCAAGACTGGCCTAGGCTTCACGTATTTTTCTCCCCTCTTTACAGCTAGAATCCACATTCCGGTTTCCTCCGGGATCCGTGCTTCTCGAAGCGTCTTTCCTGCCAGCAACGAGCCTTCTGAAACATTCACGTACGTCACGGTTTCATCTGCTTCCTCTATTACGAGCCTCACTACTGGATGTGGCTCTATTTCTCTCAAGACTACTTCAGCTATTTCAGCGGCAGCGTCAGCAATCTCCTCAGTGACTACGCCAAGCCTTATCAGGCCGAGAATACCCTTCGCCTCCTCCTCTCTAAACCGGCTTAACAGGAGCGCCATCTCGTATTCCGTGTGCAGCCTGTCGACATACTCTTCAAGCCTCTGCACTTCTTCAGCCAAGTCCTTGCTGTTCAGCAATAGTGCTGAATAAGCTAAATCGATCATCAGTTCCGATGTGTTTTTAAGCTCAACGAATTTTTCAACTATCTCCTTAAAACCTTCATGGCTGCTTTGCTGCATCTCTATCTCCAACCCTCCTTATTTTTCCCTCTGCAAGCTCCTTGAACCTTTGGATTCCCTGGGGGGCTCCTCGCACAATCAAAACGTCATCGTTAAGAATCTTCTCGTCGTCCCCAGGCTTCACTATCCACTCTCTCCCCCTGCGGATAGCTATAATGTTAACACCCATTCTAGCCGCGAGATTCAGCTTCCCGATTTTTTTACCAATGATTATAGACTTTTCCTCAACCTTAACTCGGGCTATGTGTTCCTCGACTTTTTCAAAAATCTCGGTTACAACAGGGTGCACACCTATCTCCTGCTTAACTATCACCGCGATGTCTCCGGCAGCATCCGATATTTTATCGGTTGCTCCAGCTACTTTTGCAACGCCTGCTAAGGCCTCGGCGTCCTCGGCGTCTCTTGCAGCTATCATGATCGTCATGTCTAATAGATAGGCTAGCGTGTCAATCCTTTTTTCAAGCTCAAGAACCTCTTCCGCAAGATCCTTATCGTTGAAAAGGGCTGCGGAGTACGCTAGGTCTATCATCAATTCAGACAGGTTTTTCATCTCCAAGAGTATTTCCCGAACTGGTTTAGGCCTGTATTCTATCTTCTCAAACTCGGCCATTTTGTTTTTATCTCTTGAATAAGAAGTGGCGGAGAATGTTTTAAATCTTATTCTTGGAAACCAGCCATTATAAGGAGGGAAACCAGTAGAGCTATGGATGTGAGGCTGTCAGCCAGAGAGCTTTCAATCGGTATTTCGAAATTGTCAGGGTCAAAACCCCTTTTATAGGTCAGGATCGCGACCGCATAAGCCACTAATATTATGCCTGATGCAGCTATTAAGTTGGCGATAAGCAGTAAAACGGTGAAGCTAAGGAGACTAGGCAATGTTAAAACCCCTTGAATCATTAAAGACAGGATGGAATAAACGCAGTACATGATCAGGGAGGCCAGCCATGCACTGGAAATCTCCAAAAAGTGCTCCTTTATTGAGGAAAAAGCGGGTTTCAGAGTGCCTAGGGCGAGTTTAGTCGTGGCGGTGGAGCCAACTATGGAGCCAACGTCGCCTATCGTATCGATTAGAGCCGGGTAAACAGTGTATATTTCTCTCCTCTCCTCGACGATTTCCGATATCTTCCCGAAGGTTGACCCAGCTATGTTTATTATTAGGGAGACAAGGATTATTGTGAGAAGAGACTCCCTTATTGTTTTTACGAACTCCCTCTCCCTAAGGTTTCTAATCGTGAAATACGTGGCGAAGAAAACCAGTGTCAAACTGATTGAGGCGAGCAAATATTGCCCAGTAGAATTGTTGAAGGCGAAAATATTTAGCACCCCGACGTAGAGTAAGGTGATTAACAGGTCGGCTATAGTTGACTCCACTGGGTACAGCACAATATCCGGGTTCAAACCATGCTTGAAGGAGAGGAACGAGGCTGTTATTGCGAGTGGGGAGATAACGAGCAGGGCTAAAGCCATTGTCGACATGATGACGATTAAAATGGTGAAAAATTCCGGTTTCAACACGTTTTGAGACAGGGCGAACAGAGAGGCAGCGATCAGCCCCATTAGGATGCTGGCTTCAAGGGTTAAGACGATGGTTGCGTGGAGCAGCAGGTAAAAGCTTCTAGTGTTCTTAGGAAAGCTTGGCTGAACAGTTCCAAGGTGTAGCCCAGTGCTCAGGTGGCCACAGAAAAGCCCTCCTATGACTCCTCTCGCACTTAAAATCGGCGGGTAAACGATGAAGGCCCATGGGAAGCTTTGGAAAACACCGAGATAGTGGGCAACAATCGTGCCGGCGGCGATTCCGAAGATGTTGAAGACATAGGCCATTAACGACTGTCTCAGAGAACCGGTAAACTCGTGTTTAAAACCCATAGTGTTTTCAGCCTTACCGGCCAACATGGAGACGCGTGTCAAGGAACCGGTTGGGGTGGGGACTATGGCTGTGCGAAGGCTTCGTGGAATGTTGGTGAGCCTCATCAGAAGCACCTTCCGTTTCCTCTTTTTCATTCATGGGTTTCCCTCACCGCGATGCTTAGGTTGCAAAGGTTCAACTGTTTAAATACTTTTCGACTCCGCGATCGTTATTTAAAACTAAACTGATGAGTGAAAAAAACAGTAGCTGCTCCTAAGAGTTTTAGCGCACGCTGCCATTGCCCAATATTCTTTTTCAACAGGTTTTTAAAGCGTAAACGTCAGCATCCCGCATCCTTAAGCGTAGGCTGACAGCCTGCTTATGTCTGAGCCGTTTTTCCACCGGGTTTCAGCCTCAACCTCGTCGCCGTAAAGCTCCACACCCTCCTCCATCGAGAAGCCTGGAATAGGCTTACGATACTCGCCCAGGATTTCCACAATTACTCCTCCTGCGGCTGACGTGGAATAGTTGAGCAACAGCCTTTCCCCTCGAATACGAGGGGACGTGTTACGAGCTCGCCTCCAGAATAAGGGGCGTGCACAGAGACAAAGCCGTCTGTTCGCAGCGTGAAGCGGCGTAGACGGTTGCCGGAAGTATAGTATCCCTCGCTAGAGTATAGTGAAAGCGGGTCTGGAGCGTTCGTAAGCCTGGGTTTAGTAACCAGTATTCCCCACGCCGTCACGGTGTTACGGTTGATCCACCGCTCAGGAATGGGTCCAGGCCGGATGATGAAGCCTTCGTCCATCGCCGCCAATGCAGGCCGTCGCGGCTGCTCATCAGCACGGTGTCGGAAACCTACTTGTAGCGGCGGGGCGTCTCCCTCTCCGGGATGAAGCGCATGGGGAACCCTAGGAAAACATGCGGAGCCCGGAAGTAGGGTTTTACCGCATCAGTGTAAAGATGCTCACGTGGGGCTTCACCGTAGTCCAGCCATTCGGGCTCAGTCCAGTTTACGAAGTCTCCCGAGAAGCATGTCAGAATGTCGCGCACCCCGTCGCGCCAGCCGCGGAAGAAAGCAACATAACGTTTTCGAACATTATCCCAGAAAGCCAGGTTCTGAGAGTCGAAAGCACCCTTCGTTATGACCGGCCGGCTGGACGTTAACTGCCAGCAAACTTGAGACTTGAAGATGTAGAGCCCTCCCCCGCCTAACCCCAGAGCCTTGTAAGCCGCTTCGCGCGGGCAGTTTGGATTAGTGTCTTTGAAGGGCGTGAAGTTATGCGTTCCAACCCCGTTCTAAACTATGTTGTTTTGCTTCGAACCGTTTAACTCGAACAGGCTTAGCTGGGGCTTAACCCAGTTTATGCCGTCGGTGCTTTCAGCGTAGCACGCGAACTCCGGGTGCGTTGCCTCTCCGGTTGCCAGATCATGGTTCGAGCCACGGTAGTACATTCTGAAGCAGCCCTAGTCTTTAAAGACTGTCACGTAGCCTGATGAGTTCCCCTCCCAAGACTGGTTGAAGACGATCGAAACCTCCTGTGGAACAGGGTTGTGCAGCCTCAGCTCAACGTTCCTCATCTCAGCTATGAGCCAATCGTCGATGAAAAGCTCCAGCCGAGAGCCTATGTTCAGCACCTTGTTTTCAAGGTCTTCTCGAGGAGACCCCGGCTATAATCCTCATTGGTAGGCTACGCCTTCTAAATTTTAAACATTTGTTTAAGGCTGTCTGGAAAAATTTTTCAGCAGGTTTTAGAATGAACATGTTGCTACGTTAAGCGTTTCAATAAAACCTGTTATGGCAGGATATTAAAACTGTTGAGAAAAACTTAGTGCTCTCACGAAAGCTAAGCTGGCAGACCTGAGACTACTGTTGGACGAGCAGAGAGACTTATTTCTAGCACTACGGGGTTGTGCAGACGAAGTTCAAATTGTTGTTCGCAGCATCCAGCGCCATGCTGATTAGCTCCTGATACGCTCTATTAGGGTCTCCACTCGGAGTATAGCCGTCGAGCCCCAGCTGATGGTTGGCTTCATTTATTAGTTCGCTGATTGTTAGGAAGTCTGTTCCAGTCTTTACGCCGGGTGCGTAGACGGGCGCATCCGGCTTGACAAAGCCTGCTTCAACGTTCAGAAACATGGCGGCTAGCTTAGTTGAAAGCATGTAAGCCATGTTCGTCGCGTCAGCGCTCAGAAGCCAGTTTCTGAGTTCAGAATACGATTGAGGTTCGAAGAAGTATCCGTCCCTAGTCCTCAAGTTAAAGCCGGCCAGCAGTGAAAGCTCCGTGGATTCCCCGCCGGGGCTGTCTTTAATCTTTTCTTCACCGTTCTTGCTGCTCCAGAACCCGACGGTGTGGCCGCCGCCGTAGCACCCTACGCGGACAACGCCGAAGTCACTGATAACAGTCTCCCCCTGCTTTACTGTCAACGTTACGGCTTGGGGAGTTGTGCTAGCCCAGTTCTCCGCTAAACCCACTTTAACAGTATACTCGCCCCAAACATTGTAGAAACTGTAGGTTGAGCCGGTTAACGTGTACGTGGCCCTGTCCTCCCCGACCCAGAGCTCCACGCGGATGCCGCTTAACACGGGTTCCCCCGCATCCCTCTCACCGTTCGCATTAGAATCGTAGAACACGCATCCGCTGATCCCTAGATTAACCTGTTCCTGACCAGACGGCTGCCACGGCTCATCCACCCAGATGTACGCGTAAGCCGGGTTGGAGACCAACACTGCCATAACCATGAACGCTGCCAGCACGATTACCGCGTGTTTCCTCATCTCGACATTTAGCATTTCGCTAAACGTATATAACGTCTTTTTTGTAAAACGGCGACACAACCATATTTAAAGACCAATCTGTACGATCGTTTACTTACTGAATCTTTCGCAACACCGTCTGCTTAAGCCGGCACCATGCTGTTAAATATCTCATCCAAACTGTCAGCTTCGTAGTGCCGCTCAGGATTACCGTAACATTCCACCAGCATGCTCCTCATCCCTATTATTCTCGGCACTAGAAGGCGGTACGTCTCGCTGTCGTCCACGTGGAGAAACTCTTCTGGAGAGAAGCCTTTTTCGAGCAGGCTTTAGCGTAGAACTCGGCTGTTTTATAAGGAAAGCAGTACGTTGAGACTTGAAAACCCTTGAGAAATGCTCTTTAATATCGCTGAGGATGGCTTGCAGAAGTATACTCAGAAGGTTCGAAGAGACTTTAAACGTATTGTAAGGAGAGCCTGGCTATCGATGGGGCAGCGTCCGGGGAAAAGTTACTCTACGCCTGAACTCTTCCAGAAGCTTCTCTAGGCTCATGCTAATATTCAGCTCTTTAAACCAGTACTCTGGCAGGCACCATCTGACGTAGTCCCTGCTCACCATGCTGTACTTCTTTTTAAACACGCGTATACGCCTCGTTGAATGAAACACTGTTCTCCGACGCGCAGGCGGCTGGAGAAAGATTTCTCAGAAGCGTTTAACCCCGACCCGGCTACGTGTCCCCGCGACATCTAGGGAGACGGCTTTCACCTTTTTCCTAAGGGTCTTAAACCGTTTGACCCAGCTTTTTAGTCTTCCAAACACCGTTTAGGAAAAACTAAAAAGAAAGGGTTGCACAGCTAACAATGTCCAAATGAGTAGTCAATCAACGCGGCTACTGCTCGCCTCTGCCTTCGCCCTGTTCCTGCTTAATCAGGCTGGTTTAAACAGGGTCTGCGCTCAGGTTCAGGATTCTGCAGATCGTGGGGTTTTAGGCGACGTTTTAGACGCTGCTGGGCTGCATACTCTTGTTGAAAAACTATACTTCTTCAGGGATAATGCTGTTAAGGCGGGTGGGCTGGACTCGGAGTTTCTCAAATGGCTTACCACTCATTACGCTGATCTTTCGAGGAGGCTGGTGAGCCTACCCGGATGGTCTTTCCTCAGGTTTCTTTTCCTCCCTGCAGCCATAGCGGTTTCAACATGTTTCTCCCTCTATCTTCAAATAGGCTTGGTCGGGGCCGTTTTAACAGCCAGCCTCCTAATCGGATTAATGTATGCTTTCCCAATCTTCCTCGTTTTAGAAGCCTTCTCTAAAACCGGCTTAGTGGCCGCGCGCAGTAGGGGGATGTTGACTGTTCTCATCCTGCTGACGATTGTTTCAATGTTGACGCTGCTCTTCGCATACGCTTACCGCAATATTCCAATGATTTTCTACTCCTTCACCATATTGTTTTTCACAGCCTGCTTCACCTGGTTTCTACCTATACTGTTATACTACTGGCGCTGATTGCCGGTTTCCCCTGAGCAAAGTTTAAACACAGGCACCATTATAAACCGTAGGGTTGAACCCTGAGAGGATACTGCTCATAGTGCTGGACGGGCTTGGCGACCATGCTTACAGGGAGCTAGACGGTTTAACACCGCTTGAAAGGGCGAACTCCACAGGTTTCAAAAAGCTTAAGGAAAACGGTTCTCAAGGACTGATGGATGTTATTGCTCCAGGTGTTCCACCTAGCAGCGATGTTTCACACCTAGTCATGTTCGGATACGATATTGAGAGGGAGTATTTCGGGAGGGGCCCTATTGAAGCCTTGGGCGAGGGTGTTGAGCTGGAGGAGGGTGAGATAGCCTTCAGGGGTAATCTTGCGACGATCAGGGTTGATAACGGTTACCCGGTTGTTGTCGACAGGCGGGCTGGGAGAATAAGCGGCGAGCAGACGAGGGAGCTTACCGGCTTTCTTAACGAGGAGCTGGGCGACTTGTTTAGAGTAAGGTTCCAGCCTCTTTCAGAGCACAGGTTCGTCATGGTTGTTTCAGGAGAAGGATTGTCCCACGAGGTTACTGATAATGATCCTCATTCTGAGGGTAAGCCGGTTCTACTCTGCCAGCCTGTTGAAGAAGCGAAGGATACGGATGGTGCGAGGAGGCTCGCCAACCTGGTTAACAGCATAACAGTGGAGGCGATTAGAAGGCTGAGTAGACACGAGTTGAACAGGATTAGGGTTGAGAAGGGTCTTCACGAGGCTAACGCTATTCTGGTGAGAAGCCCCGGGGTTAAGAGAAGGATGGCCAGCTTCAGGGAGAAATGGGATCTTAGCGCCGCCTGTGTCGCCGCAGGATTGCTATACAAGGGGATAGGCCGAGCCACAGGCATGGATATCTACAGGGTGGAGGGTGCTAACGGTCTTCTAAATACTAATATCACTGGGAAGGTGAACAAGGCTCTTGAACTGTTGGACAAGTATGAATTCGTATACCTTCATTTGAAGGGCACGGATGTTGCAAGCCACAGTAGGAACCCTCTTGCGAAATACGAGTTTATACAGCGGTTCGAAGAAAACCTGAGGATGATTGATGAAAAGGTTTTGACCAGCACCACTATAGTTGTGACCGGCGACCACACTACGCCTTGCGACAGGGGGATGCACTCAGGGGAGCCTGTTCCAATACTTGTGTCCTCCAGCGGTTTGAGGAAAGACGACACGAGGATCTTCTCGGAAAGAGAGGCTGCGCGTGGCGGGCTCGGTAGGATAAGGGGCTGCGAATTGATGCAGGTTCTTCTCGACACGATAGGTAGGACTGTTGAATACGGCACTAGGCCTTCTCCCAGGAGGATCAACTACATGCCTAAGCAGCTTACTTACCTGCGGCTTAAAGAGGCCTAGGCTCGCGTGCACACGCCCTGTTCATTCCTCAACATTCTTAATGGGGGAATTAAGCCTAAACTATTCGCAAAAACCCGTCAACTTGTTCTGGCTGCAGAAGCCCTCGATCTCGCCGTAGACTCCATCATAGCCAGGTCTTATTCTAACCCTGTCCTTTCTAACCATCTCGATCACTTGCGCCAGCTTCCTGTCGCGCTTAGCTATCTCTTCGACAGGCGTTTCAATCAGCAAGCGGTACTCGCTTCCAAACTCCCTTATAAGACTGTAATAGATGCTCCAGGCCTTCTTAGAATTAAGGTCTGTAGAGTAAACGTAGCCTATTATTTCGGATAACGGTATCAGGTGAACATAGTCTGCAGCGTCTCTAAGCTTAACCCCTTTAGGACGGTCAGCAAGCTCCTCTATATGCGTCTCCACGCCTGGAGTAAGTTCTTTTCCACACACCGGGCAGACCCCCTTAAGCTTGAAATATTTCTCAGGGTCGACTGAAACTGAGCATCCCCTGTGGCCCGGGTAATGGTATTTACCGTATTCAGGATAGGTTTCGACGGTCAGAATTATTGTTGAATGCCCCTGTTTACGTATCGCGTTCAAAATGCTCCTGTAGCTCAACTCTTCGAGAAGCATCAGGTTGGCCTCTCTCCCAAGCCTCCAAGGATAGTATGAGTGTGAATCACTGTTTGAAACAAGAGTGTAAGGATCGTTTTTTGAAACCCTCCAGTTCATCAAAGGGTCTGAAGAGAGCCCTGTTTCCAATGCATGTATCTCCCCGGACTTATCCTTATAGCACTCCTTAACGCTGATGTAACCGTGAACGCCGAAGATGCTGAAATGCGGGGTCCACACATGGGCGGGAAAAACCTCCACGTCTTTTGAAACGCTTTTCAGAATTTCAACGAGCTCCGGCGAGCTGCATTTCAGCAAGGGCCTGCCGTCAGCACCCAAGTCGCCAATATTTTTTAAAACGTCGCAAGCCTGTTTAACGGTGTCGAAATCAGGGAAGAGAACCACGTGGTGGATCCTCTTAACCATACCCCCATCCTGGTAAACAGTGTTAACCTCGCCCTGGATTAGGAAAAGCGTAGCATTCGCAGGATTCTTTTCACTCCTAAGCCTGTAGAGCCCAGGTTTCTCCTCTACAAGGCTCTTCTTAAGTTCTTTCAGCCACTTGGGATGAGTGCAGTCGCCAGTGCCGACGATATTGATGCCCTTCAACCTAGCGCAGAAAGCAATGTTCTCGAGAGACATGTCTAAGCTTGTAGCCCTGCTATACTTTGAATGGATGTGCATGTCAACGTAGTGAGAGGGCTTATCCTTGAGGTCTCTGAGAAGTTGTTCAATCCTTGTCAGGGTAAGAGCATCTGAACGCTTAACCGGGGGGCTGTTCATATCAGGGTTCGAAAGCAACAACTTGTTTCCCACCGCCTCTTTAATAAGGCTTGCCTTCCTCTTCTCTGCGCAGCCTGCTTTTACCGCGTCAGAGCTTTGGGCCCAGGCTAGTAGGCTCATCCTCCCCAATCCGCTTTTCAACAAGCCTGAGGAAGATGCTTTTACTCCGCAACACCCTGGGAAGGCTACTTCAACCTCTCCACGGGTTTCGCGCCCAGTCCCCATGGTCGAGGCGGCTTGTACCCTCCTCAAGACGTTGAGGCCTGCTTCAGGGTCCCCCCCTGGGCAGGAGCCTGGTCTACCCTGTTCAGACTGTTTTCAAGAAGGTATTAAGTGTTACGTATCCGGCGGCCTAGTTCTTTTTTCATCTGAACCAGTTCCAGAAGGGTTGTTGGGCCTTTTGAGCGAAACATAGAGTACTCCTATGAAGACGACTAATAGGCTGACCGACATTATTCTCGCAGCGTTATTGTCAACCCCGAGGTCTCCTAGAAGCAAGTGTAGCATCGGCGCTGAAAACACTATTATCACTGAGACGAATAGAAGTATTTCACTAATGGGTGGCGGGGCGATTCTCCCAGTTCTCGAAAGAAGGTATGCCGCTATGCCGAATAATCCTAATGCTAGCGACGCTAAAATCGGCATCGTTGAGGCGAACCCCCTCACCATTGTTTGGGCCAGGATTAGTATTGACATTATGAGACTTGACGTGAAGCATCTTAGCCCAATGCTCCTCATTCTGCGCGGGGCCTCCATCTCTTTAAGCAGGAATGGAAAAACTGAGCCTAGGAATACAAGGATGGAGCTGAAAAGATTGACGCCCGTTCTTAGAAAGCCGGTGACTTGGAGGCTGGCGACGAACGTGAATACTGTGAAAACAATTAAACCTATCAGTACTAGCAGGTTTCCAACAGAGTAAACCGCCTCCTTCTTCTCCAATCCGACGCTACTCTCTCCGTGTTCTTTTTAAACGTTTTCTCTGGAAACCTTTACGCCCAGCATAAGGTAGGCAGTGTGCCCAGTCATAAGGGATTCGGGCCTAACCTTCCCTTGGAACGGCCTTATCCTCCTGAGAAATATCTCCACCGTTTCGAGATGTGCCATCCCAGAGTCTACTAGCGCCGAGTAAGCCTTCTCCAGCTGGTTCATGGTTGGCAGTACGAGACATATTCTGGCTGACGGCTTAAGGAATCTTAAAACATTCCCCAGGGCTTCCCAAGGGTCTGGAAGATCCATCAAGGCAGCGTCGAAAAACTCTTTGAAAACAGCTATCTTAACGTCTTCATGCACGAGTTCAACATACTCAAGGAGGCCGACTCTTTCAAGGTTACTCCTAGCAACCGCTATGGATTCCTCGTCAACATCGTAAGAGAAGACTTTCCCAGTCGGCTTTACGAGGCTCGCCATAACCATGGCAGCAGCCCCGCTTCCGGTGCCCGCGTCCAGAACCTTGAAGCCTGGTGATATTCCTAGGCTTAAAACCATGTAGCCGAGGTCCTTAGGATACATTACCTGCGTCCTCCTAGCCAGCTTAGGAATATAGTCTGCAACCAGAGGTTTAAGGGCACGAAACTCGTCTCCCGTGTGTGTTCTAACCACTATTCCAGGCTGGTTGCCAACTATGTCGCCGACCTGAATATACCCTTTATGAGTGTGAATACGGTCTCCCTGTATTTTCACGACTCGTTTCTTCCCTTTAGATGAGATGAGTAGAACATCCTCGCCTTCTTTAAAAGCATCGTTCAACCTTAGGCTCAAACCTGTTTAACAACTCTATTGAATTTATTATGTCTTCCTCTCTCGCTCCGAAGCTTATTCTAACGTGGTTTTCGCCTGAAGGCCCAAACCCCTGACCCGGAGCCATGACGACTCCTGTCTCCCTAGCCAGCTCAAGACAGAACTCGAAGGATTTGAACGGCACGTATGGGAATATGTAGAGCGAGCCCTGGGGCTCGTAGACCTTTAGCAAATCGCTTCTCTTAAAGCCCTGTAGGAACATCCTGAGGCGTTTCTCAACATTCATCCTTACATACCCGGATATCTCGTTTATGAGGGGAAGCGTTTTCAAAACTACGCGCTGCCCCAGCGTGTTTGACGTTAGCGAAGTAGCGTATCTAACCATGCTTGCCCTGCTGATCATGCTTTTTTCAGAAGCTATGAAACCCACTCTTAAGCCGGTTACCCCCATGTTTTTAGAGAAGCTTCCTATGATGATGGTGTTTTCAAGGTCGATGTCGAAGCTTCCAGGGCTCACGGGCTTGTTTCCATCGAAAAATATTTCTAAATAAGTCTCGTCGGAAACAATCGTGAAACCGGTTTCTCGAGCATGCTCGACAAGCTTCTCCATGTCTTTTGCTGAAATAATCCTTCCAGTCGGGTTGTTTGGAGAGCAAACCAGTATAAGGCTATGCCCGTCTTTTCCCCCAGCAACCTGATTACTGACATCCGAATCCTGACTGTAATAGTCTATCATAATGTTGTCGAAAAGGTTCGCAGCCAGAGTGTGCTGAGGGTAAGTGGGGTCTGGGAGAATAATCCTGTCCCCAGGATCAAGTACAGTCATTAACGCTATGAGAAACGCTTCCGAAGCCCCTGCGGTCACTAGAATGTTCCCAGCTTTTACGTCTAAACCCCTGCTCTCCACCAGGTATTCAGCTATCAGGCTTCTAAGCTCGCCGAACCCTTCTATCGGGGGGTATGTGAGGCTGCTTTCCTCAGAGGCTTTCCTAACGGCATCCTTAACCAACGGATGGGGCTCTATGAAAATGTCTCCTACGCTAAGGTTCATCACAACGCTCCTTCTAGACAAGGCTTCTTTCAAGATCCTTCTGTGGGGCGGCTCGACGATCCTACTTATTCTGGCGGCTATTTTCAACCTGGTTTTTCCCAACGCGCCCTTTTTTAAGCATTAACCCTTTTCCAATGTTGGGTATGCGGATAGCTATTTGCCTTGCCCCGGAGGAACGGGTGGCATGTAGTGGACTTCACAGCGTCTCCCTGGAATAATGCTGCGAATCCTCTCGAGCAGCCCTGGCAATGCTTCACGGGGAAGAGACATGTCTTTAAGAAACCTCTTTTCGAGTAAAGCTGCTTCATGATTCTTATCCTTGTCCCCCGGAAGGACCACCGCATACTTTCTACACCTTGCCTTTACCTTGCTTAGACCCCCGTAGGCCACCTCGCCATCATCTGAAACCCCGATCCAAAGCTTAAGCTCAACATTTCTAATGAAGTTCTTCTCCCCCCTTATCATGAACGCTCCCTTGGGCAGATACTGGCCGGGGGGAGCCTGCTTGCTGACCTGGCTCCCCCTGACCCAGTAGACGTCTAGGGAAGCATACTTGTTCTCCCAGGCTCTTGCGGTGTAGCATGCCGCCATGAGCGCAGCCTCCTTAAGCTCCTCGTCCGAAGGGTTTTCAACGTTATGAATGGTTACGAACGGTGCCCCTATGAAGTCCGCGTGAAACACTACGCTTCTATCCGAAACATGCTTCTTGACGAGAAGCTCGTTCGTCCCAGCGTCTCTACCAGCTAGAATCAGGTTTCCGTTAACCGATATGTTCCACCGGAACTTCTCAAACCATTTTCTTTCAACCCTTCTCTCAGGAACCATTCTCCTCCTTTCAGTAGGGGTCTTCTCCTTAAGAAGAAGAATCTTACCATCGATCTCGGAAAGATGCTTCTCTATTTTCTTAGCCTCCTCAAACATGCTGGAGGCGTTTGACGCGGCTGAGGAATCCAGGCTAAGCTTAAACTCTGAATCGTTGAACAGTATTTTGACGGTTCTCCTACCGTAGTCGGTTTCAAGAATCCTGAAACCAGCGGGCGCTTCCACCTTATTCCTTACAGCGTCTAAAACTGCCTGGAAGCCCGCGAGGTTCACCATGATCATCATGGCTTTATTCCTCAACGCCTCTACTTCGGAGGCAAGGTTCTCCCTTATTCTAACCAGTCTGCTAAGCTCTAAGGATGATTTCTCATCCTTGGAAACAGCCTCAAACCCGAGTGTAGCATAGTATTCGTCCAAAGCTTCTGAAACGGTTTCAACCTCCTTCTGCTCCATGCTCTCTAAGGAGAGAAGCCTTATCGCAGACACATCCACCGGGCGTCCCTCGCGATAATATATCCGCGGCTTCGGAGACACTTCAGCCTCCTTGATAAGCATACGTATGGTCTCGATTACGAGAGGGATCTTTCCTTCAACGCTTGAATCAGGATCCAGCCCTATTCTTCTGCATATCTCACCCATTGTTTTAGACCCGAAGCCCAGCCTACCAGCTATCAGCCTGCCAAGCCTTTCCGAGGAATACTTCTGCAGGGCTTCCAGGCTTCCCGGGGCACCCGTGGGGTCAAATATGTTTGACGGTGGGAAAATGTATTTCTCCCCTTCCCTGAGCGACCTGGCTCCCAGCTCGATTCTCTGAGAAGTGAAAAGGATACGCCAGTCTTCAGAGACGAGGGCGATGACGCCTCGTCTCAACCCCTCCACGATAAGCCTGGCTTTAAACCCTCCTCTGGAAAGACTAATGATTATAATCCTGTCAAAGTCATGCTGCTCCACGCTCTCAACCCTAAGGTTGCAGACTATTCTTCTCAGCTGCAATACGCTGCCTCCAGGAGTACTCGGGACAGGATAATCGTGACGGGTTAGAAACAATGATTCTCCAGGTATTACGACCAGCTTCTTAACAACCCCGCTGCTTCTGAAAACCATCAGATAGTATCCGTAAACAGGATGGTTGTACACATTGTCAACCCATGCTCCCTGCAGCTCTTTAGAAAGCTCCCTGGAGAGCACAAGGTAGTCAATGCTGGAAAGACTTATTTTCGGGGGTTTCAAGCTCAAGATGAATGAGCGAATCCAGATTTAAACCTGAAAGCCTCATTTACTGGACGAGGGTTGCCCTAGGAGCCATACTGGGTGCTTTACACGCCTTCTTCTGGCGTCCCCCTTCCCCGATAATAAGCGCCTTCCTAAACATGGTTATGGCATACTTCTTAACCTACTATTTTTTCAAAAGAATCTACAAAGGCAGGCTTAGGGATGAGAGCGCCGCTTGGAAGGAGGGCGTGGGAAGCTTCTTCTTGGCTTGGCTTTTCACGTGGTTCCTCCTGTATAACATTCTATTCCCCTCCGGATAGTTTCTCCAAGAAGTCAACCCAGGCTGAGAAATACCCCTCCTCCTCCTGACTCAAGCAATGTGTTTCAACCGTTTCCAGAAGGCTTTTCACACGCTTCTCCAAGTTCTCCGCAGGCCCTCCGACAATGCTTCCTTCAACAGGCTTCCTAAGCGTTTGGAGAATTCCTCTTAAACCTCTAAGGTAGCCAGCCTCGTATCCGACGCTGGGCTTAAACCCATCCAGCTGCTTCTCAGCTTCTTCAAGCCTTCTCCTAGCAAGCAGCTCGAGTATTTTATCAACCTGGTCTGTTTTCCTCTTCAAGCCGGTTTCTTTAAAGGCTTAAGCCTAATAAGTTTATCCAACGTGCCCGAAAATCTTAAAACTTTTCTAACAGTTAGAGAGGAGGCTTGAAGCATCTGGTAATAGTTGGAGACGGAATGGCTGACTATCCGGTTGAGGAGGCGAAGGGTAAAACTCCTCTTCAAGCGGCGGAGAAGCCCAGCATGGATGAAATAGCTAGAAGAGGGAGAATGGGTATGCTTCGAACACTCCGGCCGAACCTGCCTCGGGGCAGCGATATTGCAAACCTCATCATACTGGGGTATGACCCCTGCACCTATTACACTGGGAGAGGCCCGTTGGAGGCTGCGGCTAGAGGCATAAGGGCAGGGGATAACGAGGTTTTTTTCAGGTGTAATCTCATAACTGTTGAAGAAAACAGGGTTGTCGACTACTCGGGTGGTCATATTGCTACGAGCGAGGCTGAAGTTTTAATATCGGAGTTGAACAGAAGGTTTAGCTGTGTCGGAAGGTTTTACACGGGTGTCAGCTACAGGAATATTTTCGTCTCCAAGTGGGGCGATGGGTTGAGAGCTACTCCGCCGCACGATATTGTCGCCGAGGAATATGGTAAGCACTTGTTGAAGCCGGATAACGAGGAGTCTAGACTGCTTAACAGGATGATGGTTGAGTCGATCAGGGTTCTTTCCGAAAACCAGGTGAACACCCGTAGGCGAAAAGCTGGCGAGAGGCCTGCAAACATGGCTTGGATATGGGGGCAGGGCAGAATGCCCAATATGGAGCCGTTCTCCTTGAAACACGGCTTAAGAGGCGCGGTTATAGCGGCGGTAGACCTGATAAAGGGGATCGGTAAGCTCGCCCAGATGCGTGTGCCTGAAGTACCGGGTGCAACCGGCTACTATGATACTAGCTACGAGAACAAGGCGGTTTACGCGGTTAACGCTCTTGAGGAATGCGACTTCGTGTATCTGCATGTTGAGGCTCCTGACGAAGCTGGCCACGAGGGTTCTTTCGAAACCAAGGTGAAGGTTATTGAGGAGATGGATAGGAGGCTTTTCAAGAAAATACTTGACAGCGTTGAGGAAAACGTTTCGATAAGCATACTGGTAGACCATCCGACGCCGGTGTCTGTTAGGAACCATACGTTGGACCCGACTCCTTTCGCCGTTATGAAACCGGGTTTAAAAGGGGACGGTCTTTCTTTCGACGAGGCTTCTGGGCTTAGAGGATCGCTTGGGCTTGTAGACGGGATGGAAATCATTAAATTGATTAAGAGGGTTTAGGTCGTGCCCCATGGCTCCCCCTAAGAGGAAAGGCTATCTTGCTGAGCGTAAGGTCAGAATGCTTCTCCAAAGACACGGCTGGATGACCGTTAGGTCCGGCGGAAGCCTTGGGCCGGCAGACCTGGTTTGCCTCAGGAGAGGCAAGTGTATTCTTATGCAGGTTAAGTCCACTAGGAAACGCTTTTTATACGTGGAGGGGCCGATGCCCCGTGAAATAGAGGGGTTTCCACTCTACGTCGTAGTGGACTTCGGATATGGTGACATAAGGGTTTTCACACCCGAGGGAAAGATTAGTAGACAAGGAGGCATCCGGTTGAGAGAGTTCATGGAAAATGTTGAACACGCCTTGGAAAAACGTTTTTAAACGATATGGAAATCCTTATAGGGTTTTTAAAGCGTGGAGACGTGATGAATCATCTGTTTAAAACGTCAAACGGTGGAAGGACGGTGAACGAATAAGTAATGGTCACGCTGGAACGGATCGTTCAGAGAACGTCTTTCGAAAAGATTGCCGGTCAAACTGTGATGGCATATGTTAACGAGGTGAAAAACTTCAGCGAGCTCGAGAAGATGGTTTTGGAGAATGCTTTAAGCGGGTTGATAATCGGCAGGAAAGCCCTGTCCGGGCTTAAAAATCCAGGCTCCTCCTTGAAGGAGCTGGCTGCCTCGTACAAGAAAGCCTTAGGCTTCTCCCTAATAATTGCCGCTGAACAAGAGGGGAAGGGTCTTGATGGTGTTTACCCGCCTTTAACCGAGCTGCCTAGTCAAATGGGTGTGGGTGCAACCGGGGAGGCTAAGTCAGCCTACATAACCGGTTACGTGACCGCCCTAGAATTAAGGACGCTTAGCATTAACACTAACTTGGCACCGACGGCGAATATTTACTCCCCCGGAATGGGGGAGAACTTTTTCGGAGATGATCCTGATGAAGTATCTGGCTACGTGGTCAGCTATATAAAGGGTCTTAGAAACGGTGGTGTCCTATCCTTCGTTAAATATTTTCCCGGAAGGTTTTACGAGAAGCATGAAGGCGAGGAAGACCTTAACGGGCTTCTTAGACGGGACTTCAAGCCTTTTCAACAGGCCTTTAAATCTGGCGTCGAAGGGGTTGTGATTGGACACAGTCTTCTTCCGGCTTCAGGGAACATGGATACACCGTCCTCGTTATCGCCCAAGGTTGTTGAGAAAATAGTAAAGAGGAAAATGGGTTTTAAAAACCTTCTCGTGACTGATTATTTGGATGATAAGCGGGTCTTGGAAAGCTTTGACCTTGAGGAAGCTGCGGTGAAGGCTTTGAAAGCGGGCAACCATATAGTGGTGCCTTCGAGAAGAACGGATAAAACACAGGAGGTTTTGGACAGTATTCTTGAAAAAGCCAGGGAGGATAGAAATTTATACGAGAGAATAAGAAGCAGTGCTCTGGAAGTGCTGAGTTTTAAACTTGAAAAGTTTGAGAAGTTTAAAAAAACCCCTGAGAAAACACGTGGCAGCATTATAAACCAGACTAAGGCTTGGAAAATATTTATTCGGAGCATAAGTCTGGTGAAGGGTGTTGATGAACTCCCCTTAAGATGGCTGGGTAAACCCCTAGTGGTCGTCACAGGCGGGTTTGAAGAACAGCTTGAGGAATCGGGCAGGAGCGCCCTCCAAGAAGTCCTGAGGGAAGAGCTTGGAGGGTTTAACCTTTTAGAGCGTCTCGAAGAGGTTTCCAGCAAGAAACTAGGGGAGATCTACAGAAGCACCCCTAGCAATACGCTTCTACTAATACTGGCTTACAACACGCAGGAAAACAGGCGGGAGCTATCCATGCTTAAAAAGCTTGTCGAGTTCTTCAGGGAGAGCATAGTCATATCGCTCGGAGCCCCTGAGGACCTGTCTCAGTTGAGCAGCGCTAAGATTTGCGTTGCCGCTTTCACCCCGAGTGTAACCGCTGTCAAGGCTGCTTTAAAGGTTTTAAAAGGCAAGTTTAAACCAGCGGGGAAACCACCCATTAAAATAGGGTTGTGAGGAATTATTCAGATGAGATTAAATACTGGTTGACGCTTCTCTGAGAACGTTGAAGTGGTGGAGGATACAGTTTAAGAAAGGCGGTGGAGAAGCCTATTCTAATGCTTATAGGCTTGTAAATAATCTTCTCGAATCAGGGTTTAAAGTTGGAAGAACCGTGAAACTTAGGGGTGCTAGGGACATGGGCCTTAAGCCCGGGGACTTCACGATCGGTGTAGAAGACGTTTATTCGGAATGCTTGGTGAAGAATCTCGGTGAAGAGTACGGTGTAGAGTTGAAGCCTTTGAAAACCATTGATCAGCAGAGTGTTGCCTGGTTGCGCAGCCCGCTCATCGGACTATACAGTGGAAGCGGGGTTTCAGTATCATGCTTGAAGGAAACCGTTGAGACTTTGCTTAAAATGGGTTTCAGAAGGATATCTCTCCTCCCAGGGCCGTTGACGCTCGAGGACCTGCGTGCCCTAGATGTCTTGATAGTTGGCGGTGGAGACAGTTTTGAAATTCTCAGGTCGCTCGGGAAAGAGGAAGCCAAGATGATCAGGCAATTCGTAGAGTCTGGAGGCGCATATGTTGGAATATGCGCCGGCGCGCTGCTTCCACTTAAACCAGTCAACCTGCCAATATCCGCGTACGGGGAGATAGAGGCGTGGAGCGAGCTGCAGATTGTTGAGTGCAAACTTTTAAGCGACACGGTTTCAGAGCCTTCTTGGCCTGTTTTCTCAGGAAGACGGCTAAGCGGGGTTTTAAGGACTTACCCTGTAACAGGCCTCGTCAAGGCGAGGATTACGAGAAGAGGATTGTTGACACTAGGGTATGGGGGTGAGCTCACGATGTTTCACACTGGTCCGCTTGCTAAAATCACTAGCGCTAAACAGGTTTTCGCAAAAATAGTGCAGCCTCTTACTAGCGTAGAGTATGGTGTGCCATGCGAGGAGGCGCTTAAAACGATAAGAGACGCTAGCAGCATAGGGTTTACCGAACACGGATCCGGAAAGATCGTTCTGTTCTTCTCCCATGTTGAGAGCCTTAAAACTCCTTTCACGCATGGCTTGCTCGGGAATGCTGTGCTGCTGAAAGCCTACTTGGGTGGGGAGAAGGTTAGCATACCGTCCGCAGAGACTGTAGATCAGGAGACCCTTAGGGAAGCATCTGAATCCTGCAGGATGCTGAAGCTGGTTCGAGATTCTGCGGGTAAGGTTGTAGACCAGATGGAGAGCGTCGTACCCTGGCTCTATGCTGCCCGGCTTCCAGATAGGGCGATGCGGCTGATCATGCTTAAACAAGCATTAAGCAGCATCCTGAGGGAAGAGGACGTTATTCTAAGCTCGATCAGCGAAACTGTTGAAGCTGAGAAACTGCTGCAGGAGCTTAGAAGGAAGAAACCAACCCTTCTTCAGACAACAGTTTTATCCAATAATCTGGCGGAATGGAAGTATGTTGTCGGTAAGACAAGAAAAGCATTAACCCCGATTCTTGAAAGAATCCTTAAGATCCAGGAGATGATGGCTGATTTCTCCGCCACGGTGGTGTCCTCTACGGAGGAGGAGATTGAGGTCAAGTTCGACCTCCTGTTCAACAGTATTGTTGGCGGCAGAATGGCGAGTGGGAAAACAACGTCTGTTTCACCCGGAATCGTCTCCCCGATGCTGAGCATAATTCTTAACATTCGGGATTCTCTTGAGAAAACAAGGTTTCTAAGAAAGATCCTTACGTATGTTCAACCCTAGCTAAACGTATATTGACAGGGGCAGGCCCCTGTGGTACTCTTCTAAAGAATACGGCTCCTGCCCGCAGCCATTATTGTCGTTTTTGAAATGTATTGCTTCAACTATCTTCTCCGCAACCTCGAGGCTTGTGATTACGGGTACAGCGAATTCTACAGCTGTCCTCCGGATCGCATACATGTCTTCAAGAGTACTCTTATCCTTTTGATCTGGAGTGTTTATTACCATGCCTATTCTCCCGCTTGCGAGGAAACTTATCGCGTCTACTCCGTCATCAGACTTCTCGCTAAGCCTCCTAACCAGTACTACGTCTTTCAAACCGTTAGAAACCAAGAAGTCCCTTGTGCGTCGAGTGGCGGCCACTGTGAACCCCATTTCCTTAAGGTTTAAAGCTAGTTTTAAAGCCCTGGGCTTATCCTCATCTCTAACCGTTATGAATATGATGTCGTTTTTAGACGGCAGGCTTAGGCCCGAAGACTCCCAAGCCCGGGTGAAAGTGTTTATGAAGTCGTAACCTATGCATGCTACTTCACCCGTTGACCTCATTTCAACGCCTAGAACAGGATCAGCTCCTTTAAGCCTGATGAATGAGAAAACCGGTACTTTAACACCAATCGTCCTCTCGTTGTACTTCAGCGAATCTTTAAACTCGCTAATCTTCCGCCCAGCAATAAGCTTTCCTGCAAGCCATATGAGGGGGATGCCCCTCGTCTTGCTTACGAAAGGCATTGTCCTACTGGCTCTAACGTTGGCTTCTATCACGTAGACCTCTGAATCCTTAACCAAGTACTGTATGTTAAAAGCCCCGACTATTCGGAGCTCCTTCGCGATTCTGACAGTGTAATCCTTAATCTTCTCGACAATGTCTTCGCCAAGCCTCTGGGGAGGAAGGATTATGGTTGCATCCCCACTGTGTGTCCCAGCATACTCCAGGTGCTCCATTACTCCACCTATGAACACATCCTCGCCGTCGCTAACAGCGTCCACCTCCGCCTCATAAGCCTGCTCGAAAAACTTGCTTATGACCACGGAGCGTTCAGGAGATATTCTTGTCGCGTTGCGAATATATTCTACAAGCTCCTCCTCATTTGAAGCAACGTTCATCGCTGCTCCAGACAGCACGTAGGAGGGCCTTATTAAAACAGGGTACCCTATCTCCCTTGCTTTCAAAACAGCCTCCTCCATGCTGGTCACCCTTGTCCAGACCGGTTGCTTTATGCCTAGGTTATCCAGCAGGAGGCTGAACTTAGCCCTGTCCTCAGCAAAATCTATGCTCAGCGGAGACGTCCCAAGGATTCTGACACCGTGCTTATAGAGTTTTTGACTAATGTTGATCGGATCCTGCCCGCCCATTGTCACTACGACGCCCTCAGGCTTCTCAGCATCCACAATATCCATAACTCTTTCAAACGACAGCTCTTCGAAATACAGCTTATCCGACATGTCGTAGTCCGTGGAGACTGTTTCAGGATTATTGTTCACGACGATGACCTCGTCGAAACCCTCCTCCTTCATGGACCATACGGTGTGCATCGTGCAGTAGTCGAACTCGACGCTGCTCCCAATCCTGTTGGTCCCAGCTCCAAGAATGATCACCTTCCTTCTGCCGGTGGTTTCTGAAACATCATTGGCCTCATCCCCATAGGTAGCGTAAAGATAGTTTGTAACGGACTCCCATTCGGCAGCCATCGTGTCTATCAGTTTGAAGACTGGTTTGACACCATGTTTAATCCTGAAACCTCTCACCTCGTCTTCGCTCCACCTGAGCCTCCTTGCTATCTGAATGTCTGAGAAGCCGAGCCTCTTAGCCTCTTTAATCTTCTCAACGATCTCTTCCCCATCCTTCCCGCTGCGGAGGGATTTAAGCTCAGAGTCGACACGGATTATGTCCAGTATCCTGTAGAGAAACCATTTGTCTATGCCCGTCACACTGCTTATCTCTTCTACTCTAACACCAGCCTTCAACGCTCTGACGACGTTGAAAAGCCTCTCATCGCTCGGCTTAAGAAACCCGGTTAAATCGGATGGAACCCCGTCTTCTTCGCCTTCATTCCCCACTACGCCGACCCTGCCTATCTGAAGCATTCTAACAGCCTTCTGCAACGCCTCTTCGAAAGTCCTGCCTATAGCCATTACTTCTCCAACAGACTTCATCATCGTCCCCACGGTTCTGTCAACGTTTCCAGGGAACTTTTTGAAATCCCACCTGGGGATTTTTACAACCACATAGTCCAGTGCAGGCTCGAAACTAGCCTTCGTAACTCCAGTAGCCTTGTTCGTAAGCTCCTCTATCCGGTATCCTAGGGCGAGCTTCGCTGCAAGGTACGCCAGAGGATAGCCGGTAGCCTTAGACGCCAGCGCGCTAGACCTTGAAAGCCTCGGGTTGACCTCGACGACGATGAGATCCCCATTTTCAGGATTCAAGCCGAACTGAATGTTGCACTCTCCAACTATTCCAAGCTTGTCCACGATTCTGAGACCGGCCTCCCTAATCATGTGGTACTCCTTGTTCGTAAGCGTCTGAATCGGAACCACAACTATTTTCTCACCCGTGTGGACGCCTAGAGGGTCGAAGCCCTCTATAGTCGCGACTGAAACACTGTTCCCATAGTAGTCCCTCATATACTCGTATTCAAGCTCCTTCCACCCATAGTAGGACCTCTCTATTAGAACCTCCCTGTTAATGCTCCATTTCAAAGCTTTTGAAACCGCGTCGTAAAGCTCACTCCGGTTCCTAGCTATGCCTGAGCTCTGACCCCCGAGTGTGAAAGAGGTTCTGACGAGAAGCGGTAAACCCAGGCGCTCCGAGGCTTCGATCGCTTCCTCCGGGGTTCTTGCAACACTGCTCGGAGGAACCTTCAAGCCTATCTCCCACATGGCTCTTCTAAACAGGTCCCTGTCCTCAGCCATCCTGATGGTTTCAATGGAGCACCCCAACACTTTAACACCATACTTGTCTAAGACACCCGCCTCATGCAGGCCTATGCCAAGGTTGAGAGCCGTCTGACCCCCGAAGCCAAGCAGAATCCCGTCAACCCTCTCCTTCTCAATTATTCTCGAAACCGATTTAACGGTTAACGGCTCAAGATACACCTTGTCAGCCATCCTTCTGCTCGTCTGAATCGTCGCAATATTCGGGTTCACGATTACTGTCTCTATACCCTCCTCCTTCAAAGCCTTCAAAGCCTGACTCCCACTGTAATCGAACTCCGCTGCTTGAGCAATCACGATCCCCCCGCTTCCTATGACGAGCGCTTTTCTTATGTTGCCCATCCTAGGCATTTAAAACACCTCTCAACCAATAGGCTTCAGAAAAAATCTCTGTACAAGGGAAACGAATACATATTGCTAGAAACCTGCTTACGCTTATTCTTCCGCTTCCTCGTATTGGTTTCGCCACTGAAGTATCTGAGGAGAAGAAAAAGGGATTTCACACTATTTAAACGTTTCCAGAGGATTTAGCACATGCCTAAAACATATTATTGCTTACTCCTTTAAAAGCATGCTATTGCCAAGCATGCAGCGACCCTGACCAGAGAGAAGCGTAGGATTGTCGCTAAAACATGCAGGCCGGCTTCAAGAATCTCGGCCGGCTTCTTTCTCCTCAAGCTCCCTGATGGCTTGTTCGTATTTCTCTTTAAGCTCTCTGAAAGTTTTCTCGTCCAACTTCTTCTTTTTAAAGGCTTTTTCAAGCTCTTCTATTTCAAACCTTATTCTTTCAATCTCCTCCTGAACCTCAGGTGTTCCAGGCGTCGGCGGCGGTAGGGCAAGTGCCACAAGTTTTTTGTCGACAAGACTCTTCATGAACATGGATAGCGAGACCTCCGCCTCCCTCTCAGTCAGCGTGAATTCCTGCCTCATCCACTGAACCATTTCGTTCAGAGGTGTTTTCCCGTCTATTCTCTTCCAAACCTTGCTCCCTATCGCGTCGAGCTTTATCCTCGCTGTCCTCTCAGGCTTTTTAGAGTCGCCCGTCGGGACGGGGATAAGAATCGTGACGATGCCGTCCGCATCCTCCTCGTGTCTCACCCTCGGGTTTACGATAGGTATACTCCTGTAGAGTCTTCCCGGCGAAACCCTCGGAGGCTCCCTCTTTTTCCCGAAAAGCGGCATCTCTGCTCACCTAGACCGGCTTAAACACTATGCTTTTCTCAAGCTCTTCCATGTCGATAATGTTCTCCCGAGGACCGGAGTAGCCTGTTACGAATATTCTGTTCGAATCCGAGTCATGCCAAATCCTTAACTTTTTAACACTCGTCTTGCCGCCGAAGAATGTTCGTCCCGTTTCCTCCAACATCACTCTCCCCGTCTCCTCGTCGGGCTTAAGCTTATCGTATTTCAACCCTTTCATGATGCTGCTCACTTCTTTCGGAACCTCTTTCTTCGCCCATTCAGCAAGACTCCGATACTTAACAAGGGTTTCTCTGGCGAATGCGGACCAGTGGATCAGCAGTGTTTTCCCCCCTGCTTTAAAAACAACCATCGGCCTGCCTAGTAAAAGCTTCCTTGTTTGAAGAGAATACTCCTTGGGCACTTTGAACTCCACGCCGATCAGACGGTACCTCCAGAATTTTTCCGAAGTATGACATATAAACCCGGGGATCAGCCAGTTTGCAACATCCTCCCATTTCTCGGCCGGCTCCAGATAATAGTTGAGAAGAAAAACCTTGTTCTCGTCTTCACACACCCAGGAGACGGTAACTATATCGCCAACATCCCGCCATCTTGCGAAGTAAGCGTTGTGTCCGCATATTCTTGCACTCCCCCGCTCATATACTTCAGCCTTCCCTTTCCTCTTAGCCCGCGTCATATAGTCTTCGATAAACTTGTTTATCACAATCATCGGCTGCGCTTTCGCCTTCGCCCTCTTGTCAGAAGCCTGTTTCTCCCACTTTACTTCAAGCTTAGCGGCGGTTTTCGAGTCTATCCTGAAATACCCGTCTAACATTCCTCCCGACTCCGCGGCTAACATCCATCCTTTAGGGTGTTGCAGTTCAACCTCAAGCCAGTATTCTTTTTCAAGGTTTTCCATTAAACACTAGTGCTCCAAACCCCTTATTTAATTATTTTGACTCCGCTTTCCCCCGCTTCTCCACGTATTTGAAGAAGATTTCCTCCCAGTCTATCTTCATCATCATTATTATGACTCCCGCTAGAAGCAGAAAAGTCGCCAGGGTTGTAGCCCATCCTCCCTCCCCGCCGAAAAGACTTTTAATCAGGCTTATTGAAAACCTCCCTCCGAGTGCCAGTATTAGGCACATCACGGTTTTACCCAAGACGCACGGTACGAGAAACTTAACCGGGTTGTAGCGCATTATGCCAAGTGGGATTATCAGCAGGTCGTCAGGCAGAGGAGTTAGGGCGAACAGGAATATTGCTGCAACACCGTAACGGTCGAATATCTTAAGCATGTAACCCATCTTCCTCCTCCGCTCCTCGCCCATCAGCGTCCTGCCGTAGTATCCCAAGGCGTAGCCGGCTAGCTCTCCGAAGACAGATCCTAAGCCTCCTGAGACGGCTATTAGAAAGGGATCTATTACGGAGCCCATCAGATAGATCACGACAGTATAGGGTATTGGAAAGACGATGGAAATGGCTCCGATTAAGGACAGGAAGAATATACCCAGGTATCCATACTGATAAGCAAGCTGCTCCAACCATTCTAAGAATTGCTGGGTTGAGAGGAGGGTTTTCAGCATCTGGTGCCTATGACTCCGGCCACATATTTAAAGATAAACTCAATACAGTGGAAAAACCTTTTACTCGCACCAGATAAGTTTTAATATGAATCGGTCAGCTATTCTATGGAAAGATGGACCATATGGTTCTTGAAAAAGCAATTTACCATGTGACTATCGAGGTTGAGAATAATCAGTGCAGGGGGTTGGAGCTCATGTCTAAGCTCGGCATCAACGATTGTAAGCTTATCGATGTTAGAAGGCTGCCTGATGGTTCCGTGAGACACCTGGTCCGGTTTCCCGTCAGCGAGCTCCGAAAGACCTCCGGGGAGAATCTTAGGATTCTGAAAAGCTCTAAGGGCTCCGTACTCGCCTCCTTCAAAACAGAGGGGTGTAACGTTTGCAACACAATGCTTTCTCAAGGCGCTTTCCTTATTTCAGGCAAGCATATAGGGGGATACCGGATGATCTACGAGTTCATAGCACCGGGCTACGAGGTCTTTAAACAAATAGTAAGTATCCTAGAGCCCCTCGGGTTTAAGCCTAGAATTCTTGGTTTAACGAAGCATGACCATAAGGAGGGTGTTTTAACCGAGAAGCAGGAGAACTTGCTCTGGCTTTCCTTGAAAATGGGCTACTTCGACACCCCTAGGAAAATCAGCACCAGGGAGCTTGCGAAAACACTTGGAATAGTTCCTTCAACCTTCTCTGAAATAACTAGGAGCGGTATTCGTAAACTGCTGGAGAAATACTTCGAGTCTAAAACTTTCTAGAGGAAGAGTATGGCAGCCTGAGCATTTCATCCTCTACTTTTTCCAGCTGTTTGGAAAAAACATCTTTATTAGTGTGAGCCAAGCTGTATTTCAAGGTGGACAGGTTTGAAGAGCAGGGTGATCGTTGACGCGACCACGCCAATAGGCACTATCGGCAAGAGATGCTACGGTCAGTTTATTGAACACTTGGGCGAGTGTATCTACGGAGGCATCTGGGTCGGCAGGGATTCTGAAATACCTAATGTGAAGGGTTATCGTCTTGATGTTCTGAAAGCTGTTAAAGATTTGAATCCTACTCTCGTAAGATGGCCCGGTGGAAATTTTGCAAGCGGCTACCACTGGGAGGATGGTGTTGGAGCCGTAAGCCGGAGGCCGAGGCGTTTCGACATGGCGTGGAGAGCTGAGGAGCCTAATCTTTTCGGGACAGACGAGTTCATAGAGTGGTGTAGGCTGATAAGTGCGGAGCCGTTCATAGTTGTAAACGCTGGAAATGGGACGCCTGAGGAGGCTGCACGATGGGTTGAATACTGTAATTCGAACATGAACACATACTATTCTTCCCTAAGACGCGAGCATGGCCATGAGGAGCCTTACCGTGTCAAACTCTGGGGCATAGGTAACGAGCTGCACGGGAAATGGCAGATAGGATTCTGCGTAGACGGTGCTGAATGCGCTAGGAGAACTGTTGAGTATGCGAACGAGATGCGTAAGGTTGACCCGGACATAGAGCTTGTGGCTGTTGGTTGCGAAGATCCTGAGTGGAACCTTGAAATGCTTAAGGGAGCAGGGAGATGCTTCAACTATCTTTCTGTTCATTTCTATGCTTCGGGAAGTATGCCATACGGTGAGCTAGTAGCTCTTCCGGAAGAGATTGAGCAGAGGCTTAAAAGTGTCTACGGCTTGATTAAAGCCGCTAGGATAAAATACGGGATAGAACACGAGATAAAAATAGCTTTCGACGAATGGAACGTCTGGTATCCTGAAGCTAAGGAACCCTTAGTGACACAGATTACGCGCGTGAGGGATGCTGTTTTCACAGGAGGGGTTCTGAATATGCTTCAAAGACTATGTAACATCGTTCCAATAAGTAATTTCGCGCAGACTGTGAACGTCCTGCCGCTTATAATAGCTGCTTCTGATGGACGCATGGTTCTAACACCTCAATACTTTGTTTTCAAAATGTACAGCAACAATAAGGGGGTTAGTGTTCTTAGAACGCTGGTTGATTCAGAGCACTACATGTCCACCGATGTCGGCGGATATGTACCTTACATGGATGCTTCCGCAACGGCCTCGAAAGACGGGGAGACAGTATACCTTTATGTTTTAAACAGGAGTTGGGATAACGGTGTTGAGCTCCAAGTGGATTTCAAAGGGTTTACTCCGAAGAGCGGCGTGCAACAGTTTATCGCAGGGGAATCGGCTGAGGACAGGAATACGCTTGAAGAGCCGGACAGGGTTAGAATAGAACAGGCGCGGGTTGAAGCAGCCGATGGAAAGATAAACATAGTATTGAAACCCCATTCGGTAAACGTCGTGAGGCTCCACTGCTGACCGTCGGGACTACAGCAGTGTGAACGGATTAAACAGGGGCCGGCGCCCACTTAACCATTTTTAGAGTGTCTGGAATAATTACCGGTATATTTAAATACCGGTTCATCGATGTACCGGTTTTTAACGATGAGCTTAACCCATATCCAGGGAAAGATAATAGACGAAGTGGCTAGCCATCCGGGTGGAACCTCGTTTAACAGGTTGGCCGACAGACTTAAAGGGAAACTTTCAAGAGTAGTGCTTTCCAGAGAGGTTCGGAATCTTTCACGGAAAGGCGTTTTAAAAATCGCTAGGGACCCCAGCCATAGACAGAGGAAGATAATCATGGTTGAGAGTGTTGCAATCAACGTTTTGGAAAAGATGCGTGAGGACAGGCTTGAGGGAAGGCTCAGTAGGAGGAAGGCTGCGCACATCACCTTAAAATATATTTCAACATACAGAAGGCTTGTCGAAGAAGAAGCCTCTCAGCTCGTTAAAGATTACGTGAAGTACAAGGTGATGCAGTGTCTCGAGAAAATCCTGGAGAAGGTGGTTTAAGTGAACCCTGATAGAAAGCTCCATGTTACTGTTAAAAAAGAAAAAAAATTAGAAGAGCCGGGCAGGCTTGTCGAGAGAATTGTCCCCCTGCTTACGAAATATAGGTGCATAATCATCGATATGCAGGGTTTTAAGCGTGGAGAACTGCTGGAGGCGATCAGGTCTCTTTCAAACAAGAATATGCAGGCAACGATAATAGTGTATAGTGGTGGGAACAGGAACACGAAGGCTTACGACGAGGAGATAACCGTGCCTTAGGAATGGTTTATGAAAGCTTCGACGTGGTGCTTTCCGTCGACAGAACCCTCATGAGTAACCATCACGGTAAAGAGTTTCTAGGCTTTCTGGCAACCGGCCCGCCGATTATGGTTCCGGAGAAAGTCTGGATGACTATAGCCGCCCCGAGGATGAAAGTGGATGATTTAGGAAGACCCTTGGAAGCACCGTACGGGCTTAGAAAAATAGAGGCCGCGCTGCTCGAAGCAGGTATTAAGGCTGCCGTGATAGACCCTGACCACCTTGGAAAACACTTGGAAAAAGCTAGGGTTCTTGGAATAGGCCACCATGATTACTTTGCGCTTGGGCCTCCGAGCAGCGAATGGTGGGTTCTAACTGGGAAGGAGCCTGTTAACTCAAAGTATTTCAAAAGGTTCATGGAGAAACCTGAGATAAGAGCGGCTAAGAAAAATGGGCTTAAAATAATTGTGGGTGGGCCCGCCGCGTGGCAGTGGCTCTGGATGCCCGAGTACGCTGAGAAATGGGGCGTAGACACCATTATTGAGGGAGAAGCCGATAAAGCAATAGTGCAGCTTGTCCAAGATGCTCTAGAAGGCAAGCCTCTTCCGCAATACGTGCATGTTGGAATCCAGGACACCCCGATGCTGAGCGAGATTCCTACGATTAAAAATGCCTCGGTAAACGGGCTGGTTGAAATAATGAGGGGCTGCCCAAGGGGCTGTAGGTTTTGCTCTGTGACTCTAAGACCATTAAGACAGTGTCCTCTTGAAATGATTGAGAAGGAGCTCAAGGTGAATAAGGCCTGCGGGCTAAACAGGTGCCTCCTGCACGCTGAAGATATCCTTCTATATGGGGCTGACGGGGTTAAGCCTAGGCCGGAACCATTGATAAGGCTGCACCAGATGGCTAGGAGGTTTTTCAAGATCGTAGGATGGAGCCACGTGAGCCTCTCCGCAGTCAAGCATGCTCAGGAAAACCATTCCCTCATAACACGCCTATCCGAGATAATTCTCCAGGATGAACATGACTACATAGGGGTTGAAGTCGGTATTGAAACAGGATCACCAAGGCTGGCTGAGAAAACAATGCCTGCGAAAACAGCCCCCTACCCGGCAGCCTCCTGGCCGAGCATCGTGAAACAGGCTTTCTCCATAATGCACGAGTCTAGAGTAGTGCCTGCAGCAACCATAATAATCGGCCTGCCCCAGGAGAAGCCTGAGGACCTTGTTAAAACCCTTGAGCTCATAGATGAACTTAAAGAGTTTAGAAGCCTGATAATACCCATGTATTTCGTGCCCATGGGTGTTCTCAAGAATGGGGAATGGTATAGGGCTAGGCCTACGGAGGAACAGCTGGAGGTGATGAAGGCATGTTTGAAGCACGACCTCCATTGGATAAAAGACCTCTCAGGATGGTATTTCAATAAAACAAACCCATTCTTAAAGATCTCTTTGAAAACGGTCGTTTTCCTCGCGGAACGGATTGCGAAATGGCTTCGCCTCCTCTCCTAATGGTTTCCCCGGACCACCTGTTCTCCTAGGATGGTTTAGAGTTTTGAAAAACACCTGTGGAAAAGCGGCCTCTAGAGTGAGCCTCTCCTGACTTTCCAGGTTCTTCCTGGCGTTTGGAACTGTTTTAAAGAATTCTTCAAGCTTCTCGCAAGGATATTCTTCACAGCAAGCACAGTTCTGAACCTTCCTGCTTTGCCAGCACTTCCTTGTCTCACAGATCCTGCAGTAGCCAATTATTCTTTCCCCCGTTGTCAAACAGCCGTCGCAATTAATATCCTCAGGCTTGAAGGAGTTGCCGAACTCTTTTCGGCCAGAGTTCCGCCACCCGTCTTCCGTTCAGCATCATCGTTCTTCTGAGTTGCCAGAAAAGCCGGACAATCAGAGCATATTAGCCCGCAATACGCAATTAACCTACTCATACTCGTCTTCACGCGCCAACTTTATAAGGCTTTTGAAAAACGTTCAAGTAAAAGAAGCCTGCCAGCGGAGAGTAGCACGCTTTTGATCATGTTCTGCAAAACCAGTTTGCCGAGGCCAAAACAGATATTAGCACTCCCGCCTATAGGAAGACATGCTGCTCCTTCAAGTATTGGAGGCTCTTTTTCAGGCTCCACGCTGGAAAGCAAAATACGTTGGAGTTCTCCCCCCGGGGATAAAAGAGGTTGTTAGAGAAACCTTCGAATGCTTCAGCATCACTTTCTCAAGCAAGCTGGATTCTGAAAGGATGAAGCAGATATGTCTTGAATATGGCTTCTTAGTCAAGGAGAAGGATAGTAGGATAGAGAATATTTATGACCAGTTTGGCGTGCTGATAGAAACCCTCGTCGTAGAATGGACCTACCCTTTCAGAATTGTGGACTCTGATGGAGGGATAGTTTTATTCGCGGACCCGGATGACCCGAATAAAATATACGTGATCCCGCTTACGGCAGTACGGCAAACTATAAGGTTGAGGGAGAGCATAATAAACGCGGTTGAAAAATACAGGGTGGAAAAATACGGTCAATAGGCCGATAAACCATCGGCCTAAAAATGGTAAACACGGGCCAGTGGCGGCCCGTTTGAATCCCTTTTTGCTACAGGATGCTTGTCTACCGGGTTATCTGCACGCAGAATTGCCTAACCGCGTCGGTGTACTCGCCGGTTTCCACCTGATTCCTCCTCAGCATAAGCGTTGCAAGCGGTTTCCTGCCGCACAGGGCTTCCATCTCTGTAAACACATTGCTCTCGGAACCGTATTGTGTGCAGAAGAATGCGACTTGTTTAAACCGATTTCTGTATTCCACTATGTATGTTCTAATAGGCGTGGACACCGTATTGTTCCATACGGGAGTGCCGATTATCGTAACGCTATAATTCTCAGGAGGCTTCTGCAGCTCCTCTATCTTGGTCAGCCTCTTCAAAGTTGCATCCATGCCTGAACTCAGCCAGCCTAAGACACCTGTCCTATTCTTCAAATCCCGGATTTCCTCAACATCACATTTTAAAACTTCCGCGATAGCTTCTGCCACCTTCCTCGTGGTCCCAGTCCTAGAATAGTAGACAACAAGCGGCTTCATATCCAGTGGAGTATGAAGCTGCTTCGCATTATTATAAAGTTTATGCTTCTATTGTAAGAATCAAACCACAGTATTTAGGAAGCACGTTATTTTTCAACCCTAATCATTTTAAAAGCTACGTCTTTGAGAAAAACCGGGATCTCAACTACAAGCTTACCGTCAGAGGATTCTACTTCGCTAAGCCTCGTTCTTTCGCCAGTATACGTGTCCCATATCTCAAACAGGTAGCTTCCAGAGTTAAAATCTAATAGCTCTACATACACTCCTCCAGCCGTCTTTAGAGTAACATTGCTAACAGTGTTAAACCAGTTGTAATCCTTGTTTCTAACCCAGCCCATTGCGAACGTCCCGTTTCTAAGGCCGAAAATCTCGAAATCGACGTTCGACGCATTAATCTTCTCACCGTCAACCACCCTATATTCAAGCTCAGCCAATCTGGATCTGCTGAAGCTAATGTTCGCTACGAACAGTCTCAAAGCATTGTAATGATAGTATAGGTTGTACGGATCAACATAAACGTCCCACCACCATAGCATCGCTGTCCCAAAGGATCCGCTCATAAGAGAAGCCCATATGCCCTCATGTATCTCAACGCCTTCTTTATCCTTATAGTACAATGGAGAGTCGAACCATCTCCAGTCGGCGCCAAATTCTCCAAACAGGGTCGGCTTCCCGTATGTTGCCAGCTTCCTTTTTATTTCGCTTGAAATCGCCCGTGCAAGATCCTTAACGTCTGGTCCATACATGTGTGTCTGTGTGAAATCTAAGCCGGATGTTCTCCAAATCGGATCTCCTTCTCTCGGCCCCCCGAAACTCGTAGTAACTAAATGCTTATAGGGATCGATGCTTCTCAAGTAACCCGCCATCTCCTTGTGCCAGTCTGCAACATTGGAAGGATTATAGTTATCGGTTAACTCAACCTCGTTGAAAAACTCCCAAGCTAATAGATGGGTGCTGTAGGCGTACCTCGACACCAAGTATCTCAACCTCTTCTTGAAAAGATCCTTCGCAGCAGGATCCGTGAAGAACTGCTCAGGTGAGGATAATGGTCCTCCGCGCGCCTTATTATACGGATTGCCGCTCCAGTTTTCGCCAGCCCTGAGCTGCCCGTGGTTAACCAGGCAAAGCATCACGTATATCCCTTTTTTCTCCGCAAGCCTAAGCACGTAGTCCAGCCTCCACGCCTCCTTCAAATCATACCTGCCCGCCCTATCGCTCCACTCAACCGCAAACGCCCAGGGAGCCATCCATATCCTCGCATAGTTCATACCGTTCTCCGCCATTTTCTCAAACCAGACATCGTAATCAAACGTTTTCCTAGACTCCGTGTACCAGCAAACGTTCTGGCCGATTAGGAAAAGGTCTGAGCCATTGTCGCAAACCAGGTAATTACCGTTGAGTCTTACAAAACCAGGGTTATGCGAGTAACCCTTTACTTCTAAAGACAGCTCGCGAGAATCCGTGGGCTCCCCCCTTGAGTACACGCGTAAAACAATGGTGTGGCTTCCCTCCAGTATGGGTGTAAACCTCAGCTTCCAAAACGGTTCTCCAGATGGAAGCAGGCTCTCCCCCTCGTTCACAACGCGTCTCTCATAATCCTGGTAGAAAAAGGCAGGTATGTTCCACTTCACACCGTTTGGAAGAATGATTTCTGAAGTAACGTTAACCTCGTTCTCATCGAAAGGATTGCTTACACTGCCGTTAAGCCTGATGTCCAGCTCCACAGTCTCATAGACCCGTGGCTTCTCACTGGATGGTTGAATATCCCTGAACGAAATCCGCGCTGGCCTCCCGGGGGAACCGGGTTGAATAGCGAAGAGATAGTATAGGGTTGAAAACAAAACTATGAAAAGCATTGTAAGAATTAGAAACATCCGTTTTTTCAGCTTTAAGACTGGTTCTTGGACGTAACTGGTTTTCCAAGTGCTGGGAACAGGATGCATCACTGTAGAGAGGAAGGACGCTCCGATATAAGCCTGGTCTTGCCTGCTTTTTAGAACGCTTTCCACGTGTTGGCAACTGGACCCGGTTAAATCTAATTTATCCGAATATCCGTGGAATCATATCGTCTTCCCCCTACTCTGAAAAACACTGCTTTTACTAATTTTTCCCACGGGGAAAACCTTAATAACCCGGGAAGCGTTAATAAGCCTGAGGGTTTTAAGGCGAGAATCCCTGGGGGTCACCCGGGGAAATCTAGAAAACCCTAAAGGGTGATCCCGAGAAATGAGTTACAGGTTTGAAAAGGTTTCGGATGTAGAATACCAGGTTAGCGTAGGCGCTAAAAAAGGAATGCGGGTGCCGCTTAAAATCTTCGCGGACGAAACACTTCTGCATAAAATGACGCAGGATAAAACTGTTGAGCAGGGGTTGAACGTGGCAACCCTACCGGGGATATACAAGAGCTCAATAATTCTTCCGGATGGACATGAAGGCTACGGTTTCCCAATAGGAGGAGTCGGTGCTTTCGACGTTAAAGACGGGGTTGTGTCACCCGGCGGAGTGGGCTACGACATCAACTGCGGCGTGAGGCTCCTGCTGACGAATCTGAATGTTGAAGACGTTAAGCCTGTCCTTAGAGAGCTGCTCGACGAGATTTTTCACAACGTGCCTTCAGGCCTGGGTTCAGAGGGAAAGCTTAGAATGAGCTTCGACGAGCTGGACGGTGCTGTCAGGGAGGGTGTCGGTTGGGCTATTAAGCGTGGATACGGCTGGAAGGAGGACGCGGAGTTTATTGAGGAGAACGGTTGCCTAAAGGGAGCGGACCCGAGCAGGGTCGGCGTCACCGCTAAGAGGCGTGGCCTCCCCCAGTTGGGCAGCTTGGGAAGCGGAAACCATTTTCTCGAAATAGACTACGTTGAAAGAATTATCGACGGGGAGGTTGCTAGAGGATTCGGCATTGAGAGAGTCGGCCAGATTGTAGTATTAATACATACGGGGAGCCGTGGATACGGTCACCAGATTTGCAGCGATTATCTTAAAACTATGGAGGCGGCGAGCAGGAAGTATAACATCTGGTTGCCGGACAGGGAACTGGCAGCCGTCCCGGTTGAAAGCCAGGAGGCCAAGGACTACTTTGCAGCCATGGCTTGCGCCGTGAACTATGCTTTCCTAAACAGGCAGGTTATAACCCACTGGGTTAGAGAGAGCTTCGCGAAGGTTTTCAAAAAGGATGCTTCCGAGCTCGGCTTGAACGTTCTCTACGATGTTGCGCACAACATTGCTAAGATTGAGGACCACAAGGTTGACGGAGAGAGGAAGAGGGTTGTCGTCCACAGGAAAGGAGCCACCAGATCGTTCCCACCCGGGAATAGCCATATTCCCTCCAAGTATAGGGAGCACGGCCAGCCGGTTCTAATACCCGGCTCAATGGGCTCGGCAAGCTGGGTTCTAGTGGGGACGAAGGTTGCGATGGAGGCCAGCTTCGGCTCAACAGCACACGGCGCTGGAAGAACACTCAGCAGGCACGAAGCGATGCGGAGGTTCACGAGCCGGCAGATCAGGGGGATGCTTGAGGAAAGAGGAGTCTACCTTAGGGTTGCAGACATGAACCTGGTGGCTGAGGAGGCGCCGGGAGCCTATAAGGATCCGGATCAGGTGGTGGAGGTTACGCATAGGGCGGAGATTTCGCACAAGGTTGCTAGGCTAGTGCCCCTGGGCGTTGTGAAAGGATAGGGGGACAGCAACGCAGCTCAACTAAGCAGGATATGTGCTTCCAAACGGATTTGGACAGTGCGCCGCTATGCTTCCTGTTTTCCATTGGGCCTCGAAAACCCTCTTGGCCTTCGTCAAGTAGTAGAGCTGCAGGATTGATACGGCTAGCAGGGCAACCAGCAGGATGGAATAAACCGTTCTAACACTAGGATCCCTAACGTAAATGTTTACCAGCAGGATCGACACAAGTAGTATTCCAACAGTTACTCTCGCTATTCTCAGCATTAACAGGTTTCTCCGGGCGCTCCGGGTCTCCAGCATTTTGCCCTTCCTCTTCTCCAGCTGCTTTAAACGCTCCTCGGAAAGATAGTACTTGCCCTCCTTCTCAACGAATACTCCCAGCTCCCCCAGGCGTCCGCGCATGAGGCGGCTGAACCAGGGTGAAAGGCCTAGTTCCTCCGGGGTCATAGCCTTATCGGGGCTTGTAGCACCTTTCTCTCGAAACTTTTCAACAAGCTCGAGCAGCCTCCGCCTGGCTTCAGCCCTTTCCATCAACGTTGTAAACTAGGCATGGTGAAAAATATAATGCTTACTCTGTAGTCGGCCGCGTCTTCCTGTTGGCAGCGGTAGTGTAGGTTGACCTCAACTCCCTGATGAGGCTTAGAAGAGTCTTAACATGGTTGTCGAGATATGTTTCGAGTTCACGCGGCATCTCGCCCCTGGTTTTCCCAAGGCTCCGCGGATCCATGCTTTCAACTATGCCCTCCATTTTCCCGAGAAGAATGCTGATCCATATGTAAGTCAGGCTTAGGCTAGGCTCATTTTTGACTCGGCCGCATCTTTCAATAAATTCATCAATTATCCGCTCGATCTCGTTAAGCTTGCTGATGAAGTTCTCCGCGTCGCCGCCTGACAGTGCTGCAGGCCTGCCGGCTACGCCAGAGGCCTCTGGGGGCTCACCCTCGGAAACAAGTTTTCTCAAGTCTTTAACGTATTTCCGGAGGGCTAGGGCAGCGGAGAAAACAAACCTCTCATGCTTCCTGTCCAACTGGCTGCTCAAAACTCCTCCACCTCCAGGCCCAGCATTCTTAGAGAGGAAACTGCTTGAAAAGTATACTCGAACGATGAGATGCCGTGCTCCAGGCTCCTTCTAAACCCTCCGTTAGAGTTTTGGCAGCCCAGGATGAAGCCTATGGTTTCACCAGGGTAGAGAGGCTCCTCGTTAAACAATTGGAGGCACGTTAACCCCATGAAAGTAGGCTCCATGAATGAGGGCTTGACACCTGGTTTAAGAGAGATGCCTCCCTCAGGGTTCTCGTGCAGCCTCAAGAAGCGCAGCGTGTCCAGCATACCCTCAACAGGATGGTTCAGCGTTGAAAGAGTTTTGAGAGCGTAGAAGGTCGAGTTTAGACTTGATTCCACAGCGCCGAAGCCACCGTCAGGCTTTTTCAGAGAAAGGAGGAATCCTATTATCCTGTCCCGGTTCTGAACAATGTTAAGCATGCTCATAAGCTTCACGCACATGAAGGTTGTTTCAACCTCTGAAACTGTTTCCACATCAACCTCGTATGCTCCAAACCTTCCAGTGGAATCCATGAGTTCAAGAACATGCTTGGAAACATCTATCAGAGGCTTGTTGAGAATCATTAGAATCCTGTTAATAAGATAGTAGTCCCTAATGTTCATAGCATTATAATTTTTAACCCATGCTATAGTGTCGCCAACCCTAGGGGGGCTTGCTTTAAGAATCCTCAGGGTTTTGAGAGCAAGATAAGTGTCGTAGAGAGTAGAGTCCGTATATTGGACGGCGGTGTAGCCCCCGTCGTCATTCTGCCTCGCAGCAATATACTCCACTGTTTTCCGCAGCAGAATTCTCCTCTCGGTCCTAACCGCCTCGGTTCCCAACCATACCGTCCTCCACATATACAGGGTAGGAGCTATCAGCCTCGATTAAGGCGGTTTAAGGAGAGCTCCATCTCCTAGCCGTTCCAAGGGGCGGCTGGCGAAACCCTTCGGCCAGCGGCTTTATTAACTTTTCTCCATGCGCCAAGAGTAGGAGCGTAGCGCGCGCTATGAGCGGGCCTGACTACTTGAAGCTTGCCGCCATACCTGTCCTCAAGGTCCATCGCCTATCTCGGAAGCCGTAGCGCGCTCCTGTGTCTTGGCGATGCTCAAAAAAACAGGGGGTTTCAGTCCGTTTCATGGTCGGTAGAGCAACAACCGCGGGTATTTCGAAGGTCGTTAAAGATATGACAAGAAGGTTGCGGGGATCTTATCGATTTCCCTCTTCATAAAAGACACCGAATTCTTAGTTAACTCGATGTACCGTTCTTGTTAAAAGACATTCCAATAAGTTACTTGGTTCAAAGTGAACTACCCGTTCCTAAAGGATGCGGGCTTCCTGCTTCAAAAATGGGGCTTGCAGGAACCTGAATAAGCCTTGCCTAAGCATGTTCAGCGAGGCGTTATGATCCCGGTCCGGTTCTCCATGCTTGTATTCTTTGCTTGTGCCTTGAGGGTTAACCTTCACCACCCTTAAAGGCATAGGATTCCCACTCACGGTTAAAATTAAACTCTCTCCCTCCTGCTTCCCTTGTATAGTTGCATAAAATAAGGATGAAAAATGGATCGTGCACTTTATATAACCTGAATCAAGGAATAAGACGACGATGAGTGGCGACGACAATCGATCTGTAGTAATTATGCACATAAACCAGTTGTTTTTAAGGCGGATAATGATCTTCTAGGAAAGATCGTGAAAGAAAGTAAAGGTTATTGAAGCTTCTCATATATACCTTTAAAGAGAAATTGTCACAGGCTAAAATATTGCTCTGTCTAACCCTGTTGTTTTAACTGAGCTATGTTTTGTGATATGCGTCACAATTTTCATACCCCACAACTTGAGCGATAACTTTATTTCCTCCGTTATATCGAGAAGCCTGGTGTGGTCTTTGAGGAAGAAAATTCCTAGAACTATGTCTACGCAGCATCCAGATAATGCTTCTGTTCCTCCTTGGGCTGGAGGCTCAATAATCCATGGCGACGCTGAGGTTTATGAGGCGTATTATGCCTATCATGACTTGGGCTGTATGGAGATTATGTGGGATGCTGAGGGGAAGGATGTGGATACTCATGTTGTCCGAAAGCTGTTAGAGAATTATGGTGATTTTTTTAAGGAGAAGGTGTTGGGAGAGGATGTTTACTTAACTTATCGTGTCCCGAATCCGTATGTTGAGGTGGCTGAGCAGAAGATCCTTCTAGAGTCTCTTGAAAGCATTCCAGTTGCACATGATATTGCCACCCGCTTCTATCAGCAGGAGGTTTCGCCAATCTTTGAGGTTATACTGCCTTTCACGACAAGGGGGGAAGATCTTGTTTGGCTTAAGAAATGCTATGAGAAGGTCATAATTGGAACCAGTTGCGTCAATCTAGATGAAAAAATCAGGGTCGATGAGTGGCTTGGTCGTTTCAAGCCCGAGACTATAGAGGTTATCCCACTCATCGAGGACCTTAAAAGCATTCTTAGCATGAATGAGATACTCTCATCTTTTGTTAAGACAGTTAAACCAAAATACCTTAGAGTTTTCTTAGCCAGGTCGGATCCGGCGCTAAACTATGGCTTGGTGTGTGCCGTAGGTTTAAGTAAACTCGCCCTTTCCCAGCTTAAACGGTTTGAGGAGTCCACAAACGTTAGCATCCATCCAATTTTAGGCGTCGGGAGCATGCCATTTAGGGGCCACTTGTCTCCAGAAAACCTGAAAAATTTTGTTGAGGAATATAGGGGTGTTTACACCATCACTATCCAATCAGCACTTAAGTATGACTATCCCTCCGACGAAGTTAAGAATGTTATATCCTTTCTTAATGAAAACCTTCCATACAAAGAGCCGGTGATCATAGAGCTCCATGAGGCTGAAGCCCTTAAGGGCGTGCTCTTTAAGTTCATGGAGAAATATCAGAGTGTTGTGGAGAGGCTTGCCCCTCTGATAAATAGCGTAGCTTCGATTATCCCCTCGAGGAGGGCGCGAAAGTTGCATATTGGGCTCTTTGGTTATAGCCGTAGTTTAGGGGGGGTGTCGCTGCCGAGGGCTATACCTTTCGCCGGGGCACTGTATAGCCTCGGGATCCCGCCAGAGTTGATTGGGCTTAGAGCCTTGGAGGACTTGGAGGAGGCCGAGTGGGATGTCTTGGAGGACTATTATATGACCTTAAAAAGTGACCTTAAAACTGCTGGTGTTTTTCTCTCATGGCGTAACTTGAACATGCTGACGGAGATGCATGAGCGTGTGGCAAAAACCGTTGGCGTTGATAGTGAAAAATTACGTTCAGCAATTACTGACATAATTAGGGACTTACATGCAGTAGAAGAAAACCTGTCAATTCGGCTCGGCCCCCAAACCTTCTCTCAGATGAAATATGAAAATATAATTAACAATTTTCTTATAGCTTTTCTTGAGCAGGACAAAGAAGAGGCAAAAAGGCTTCTGATTGAAGCTGCAAAAATTAGGCGCTGCTTAGGATAGGCTTGTCTTGGCAAATTATTTATGCGCAGCGGCTTTAATACATATTGGAGATGAGAATATTGGGTGAGGAAGGGGGAATTATCGGGATTGAATCATAATGGATCAAATATTATTTTTCCATTGAGAACAGAATACTAATGAACGCTAAATCAAGCTTTTCTTGCTATGCTTATTGTTTAAGTGTTGATGATATCTGCATCGCGTTATGATCTTAATCCCTACTGGTTTTGGCCGTGGTGTAGGTTGACCTTAGGACCCTTATCAGGGTTAGGAGCGTCTTAGTCTGGTTGTCCAAATATGGTTTTAACTCAACCGGTATGGTGCCCCTGATTTCTCAAGCTTTTCTCTCTTAGAAGAGAGTTGAATAGAGTTCCTGAACGACAGCGGGATAAACAGGTTTGGATAAAACGGATGGGGCTGAGGGTTTAAAGACGTGGAAGCCATAAAATCCCCCACCGGCTGGATTCCCAAGTATAAGAATCTAAGAAGGATTTTCGAGTTGCGTGGCGTCGAGTATTAAGGCGGACTACGTGAAACAGTTTACGACGCGTATCCGTGAAAACCTGGTTAAAATAAACCGTGTGGAAAGAGTCTTCAAAGAGAATGAAGACACGCGCAGGAACTATTTGAAATACTCGAAGAGCAGGGGGCTCGTTTAATGAAAGTACAGAAAAAGTTTGGAAACTATGTTTCTCCTGAAAACCTGGAGAAAGAGGACTGGATGGAAGAATAAAGTAAAACTGTTCTAAGCGGTTGCTCCCTCTAGCGACCTGGCGCACTCACACTTACTCTCTTTCGACGTGTTTTTAACAGCTCTTGCAAGCAGCCTCTTAACGTTATCTATGTTCCTGTTAAAGATCTCCTTAACCTCCTCATGCGTAATCTTCACCGGCCCCGTGCCTGCCGCATAGTTGGTGGACATCACTATGCTCGCGTAGCATATTCCGAGCTCCCTCGCCAAGGCCACTTCCGGGTAGCCCGTCATACCGACTACGTCGGCACCCCAAGTCCTGTAGGCTGCAATCTCCGCCGGAGACTCGAACCTGGGGCCCTCGGTGCATATGTACGTGCCCCTTGGATGGCAGAATATGTTCTCCTCCTCGCATGATTTCCTTAAAACCTCCCTGAGCTCCGGGCAGTAGGGATTCGTAAAATCAATGTGCACCACTCCGCCGACTGGAGGCCTATCCTTAAAGACTTTAATCCTAGTCTTGCCGTTGAAAAAAGTCGGGATTCTCCTTTTAGTCGCATCTATAACTTGGTCGACGATGACGAATTCTCCGGGTTTAATATTCGGGTTTATTGAGCCAGCCGCCTGGGTTGTGAATATTCTTTCAACACCAAGCTTCTTAAGACCATAAATGTTTGCCCTGTAATTTATCTCCGAGGGTGGAACAGCGTGGGAAACCCTGAGGCTGCCTGGCTTAGCATGTCTCGGCAGGAAGGCTACAGCCTTATCTCCGATATACCCGAGCTCTACTCGCGGCGTTTTGCCGAATGGGGTTTCAACAATCCTGTGTCCAACCGCCTCGAGAAGAGTGTAAAGCCCTGATCCGCCTAGTATCCCTATTCTAACCTCCTTAGGCATGGAAAATCTTCAAAGACCCCTTAGATAAGTTTTACCAGCTTAACAACTGCCGGTGGGAAAAAATAAATAAGCGTTTAACCGCATATTCATCTAGCAGGGTCCGCCCAGGGTTGATTAATCCGAGGGAGATAGTGGAGTTCTACCGGCTGAGGCAGCGCGGCTTCAGCAAGCTCTATATAATACTGCTTCTAATCACGATAAACCTTTTCTCCATCTCAATCCTGCTGGATGTCGCCAAGTTTTTCCTAGCCGTTCCGATGCTTCAGACGGGTACAGTCGCCCTAGTCGCGACCCTCATAGTTGGTGGGGCGGACAAGCTTAGGCTTGAAAGAAGCAGGTCCAATCCTTTCCTCATACTTGTCGAAAGCCTCCGGATTACATCCTACACTATTCTGCCTATTCTCATGATTTTCGTCGCAGTCCTGTTCTACCTGGGTAAGCCCAGCTTTCTATACTTTCAGAACCTTAGGGGTGTGATCTCGATGCTCACGGTCTTCCTAATACTCTCAGTGCTTGCCAAAATATTCATATTCCAGATTCAGATACTTGTTTCGCCTTTTGAAGATAGGAGGAACATAAGATACCTGCTCTATGCGGGAACGCTGGTAATAGGCTTCTCAAGCATAATTTCATTCGTCTTGTCCGATGCCCTTCTTCCGCGCTACCTGACGCAATGGTTCATGTACGAGACTTTTATCTTCTTCCTCGAACTGATCTTCCTCTACCTGTCCGCCGAGGTGGCTCTGAACTATAGGGCGAGCGTCTACATAATGATGTTTCTAACCTATATTGCTGTAGTGTTCTTCTCCCTGACCGGGGGTGCTGAAATAATCAGGCTGAGTTACACAGAGTATGACACTGTTTTCCCTAAGATAGTCACCGGGGTTTTCCTGCTCAGCATAAACACCCAAGTCATGGACTCTAGGGTGAAACAGTTCTCCCTAGGCCAGTTAGAAACTAGAAGCGGGGGGGAGGCGACGATGAACGACCTACTGGGCATTCTGGAAGGGATTAGGAAGGATGTCGACATAAGCAAGAAGACTATTGAGAAGCAGGATAACGCGATAAAAGTCTTGACGAGAATAATCGAGAGGATGACTGTTTCAAGCAGCGGGGCGATTGAAGAATTGAGGAAGGAGCTTAAAAGCATCAGGCCGTCGCAGACAATAAACAGCCTAAACACCTCCTTCTCGAAAAGGCTCGCTGAAGAGATCCTTAGGCTCTGGGAGAACCATAAGGATTTTCCTCTAAGCGACTTGGCAGGGTTCATCCTCGGTCCCAGGCCAATGCCGGCTGGCAGCAGGAAGGCGGTCGACCTGGAAAACGTCTCGCCGATCCCGTTGTTCATAATGGTCTGCATGGCTTTCCTAGAGCTGCAGAACCCTGATTCAGCAAGCGGGAAAACCGTTCAGCAGAAGAACCTGGCTGGGTTCCTTGTCTCCAACCATCCGCATTTCCGAATGAAATGGAGCAGGCGCACAGCACAGAACTTCGTCAACTCCTTTATTCTCAGATACCTTAAGTCTTGCAGGGAGGCTGGACTATTATTCTCAATCGGAAACCGTGGCTCCATCTCTTTCCCAGCCGACGGCGGTGTGCAGCCGCTTTACGAGTCTGTTAGAGAATATGTTTTAGACATTGGCTCGGAAAACATTCCAATAATACTTCTCTACATGCCTAAAATAAGAGATTTGGTGATAAAAGAGTTGAACATTTCTGAAAATGATTTGAAACAGATTTTTTAAGGAGATTTCTTTTTAAATGAATTGAAAAAAGGAAAAAATGTTGTTTTAAAAAGATTTTTAAAGAGATCCAGAGGTTGGAATCAATCTGTGTGATAAACACATTTTTTCCTGTGAAAAACAAACATCATACGGTGCAGGATCATAGCGACGTGTCAGTAATCATTCCAACCCTGAACGAGGAGAAACCAATAGGGCTAGTTATAGAGCGTGCCAAGAGATGGCTTCCAGGGGCGGAAATCATAGTCGTAGATTCAAGTGATGATAAAACCGCTGAAATAGCCTCATCTCTTGGAGTAATTGTAGTTAAGCAGGAGAGGAAAGGATACGGGGCGGCGATAAGAAAAGGATTGGAGAAAGCCAGGGGCAGGGTGCTCGCCTTTATGGATGGGGATGGAACCTATGACCCGGCGGACTTAAAGAGGCTCGTCGACACAGTGAAGAAGGGGGAGACGGATGTAGCCACAGGACGAAGGTTCAGTAGCAAACCGGCGGGAATGAGCACCCCGAGATACATTGGCAACTTCATAGTGAACACTGTTTTCTCAATGCTATTCCTCAGAAGGATCGGTGACACGCAGACTGGGATGAAAGTATTCTCGAGAGAAGCCTACTTGAGGATGAGGCTTAGGGAGAACGGCATGCCCTTCTCGACAGAAGTGTTAACCGAAGCATGTAGGAAAGGCCTCAGAATAACAGAGGTCGGAATAAGATACTACAGCAGGATAGGCTTCTCAAAGCTGAACCCGCTTAAAGACGGCTTGAAAATACTCCTTTTCATGATTAGACGGAGAATAGGTTTCTCAAGAGATTAGGTCGAGAGTTATTGTGACGTTCTGCGGTATTCGTATCGTCGTTAAGGCTCTAAGAGCCTTATCGTTAAGCCCAAGGTAGATCAGCCTCCTGTAGAAACGCATTTCAAACTTGTCCCAAGTTATCGTGCCCTGCCCACTAGGGTTCTTCTGGGTGGTAACCTTCAAAACCTTTCTCGGAAGCGGAATCGGGCCTGAAACCCTAACATTGTTCTCCTTAGCTATCTTAAGTATTTGGTCTACTACTGTTTGAAGATTGCTCAGCTCGTTACTCACTATCTTTATCCTCGCCCTGTTCACCAACTACTGGTTGAACGCTTCAAAAGGGTTTTTATGGGTTTCCTTTCAAGGAATGCTGTAAAACTCGTTAAAAACTGGTTTAACACTGCGCAATTATTTGCCGCGGCCCCGCCGCCCCCGTGAAAAAGCATCCAAGGGAAAACTTAAATATCATTCGGAAAAACAGGTTAAATCAAGGGCCGGTAGTTCAAAGGTAGAACGCCCGTTTGGCGACCGACAGGACAAAATACGGGAGGCTTGAGGGTTCGAGTCCCTCCCGGTCCACTTTCTCAGCTTTAACAGTTTTATACGTGCTTCGCTACTATTCGGGTTGAGACATGCGAGCATGTGGCATCGTTTACTATGTTGACAATGGCGATACTGATCTTGATAGTGAGTAGGCGGAGAAACGCTACGAGAACATGCGTAGAGA